>WNGA01001243.1_pt1 | contig 105883 bp, 101 predicted proteins | sample 5400061 | NCBI WGS metagenome assembly WNGA01 (sample SAMN13153366, study PRJNA577476) | soil metagenome | isolation source: 100 cm soil or saprolite under grassland replicate 2 | place: USA:California | collected 2016-06-15 | reverse complement strand
GGGATCGTGAGTCTTCCCGCCACGACCCGGCCCAGCACCAGGGCACGCTTGCGCTCTTCCATCAGTGACCCTCCCTCGCGTGGTCACTGACAGAATCCCGGACCAGTTAGCCCTGACAGAATCCCAGACCTTCGAGAAACGACCCATGCACCTCTTGACAGGGGCGGTTACGATTCGCGCGGCGTAGCCGCGCGCGAGAACACACAGACACGCGGCCGCAGGGGAGGCGAGCATGCCTCGTTCGATCTGGAAAGGCGTGATGAGCTTCGGGATGGTCGCCATCCCCGTGCGCATGTATCTCGCGACCGAGAGCTCGAGCAAGGTGTCCTTCAACCTGCTCTGTCCCGAGCACAAGTCGCGCATCAAGAACAAGCGCTGGTGCGTCGAGGGCGATCACGAGGTCGCCTGGGGCGACGTCGTGCGCGGCTACGAATACGAGAAAGGCAATTACGTCGAGCTCACCGACGAGGATCTCGAGAAGCTGCCGCTGCGTTCCAGCAAGGCGATCGACATCTCCGGCTTCATCCAGGACGAAGAGCTTCCGGGCGACCTGTACTTCCAGTCCGCCTACTACCTCGAGCCCGAGAAGGCGGCCGCGAAGCCGTACGCGCTTCTGAAAAAGACCCTGGACAAGACCGGCCGCGTCGCGATCGCGAAGTTCGCGCTGCGCGACCGAGAGCGCCTGGTGTCGATCCGGCCCCATGACGGCGCCCTCGTGCTCAACACGCTCCACTGGCCAGACGAGATCCGTTCCACTGAGGACCTCGAGATCCCGGAGGTCTCGGTGAGTCCGGCCGAGGCGAAGATGGCCGAGAACCTCGTTGAGATGATGGCCACCGAGTTCAATCCCGACGAGTACAAGGACGAATACAAGAAGGCCGTCATGGAGGTCGTCGAGGCCAAGGTCGAGAAGCGCGAGGTCATCGAGGCGCCCGAGCCAGAGGCGGAAACGACGGTCGTAGACCTCATGTCCGCGCTCAAGGCGTCGGTCGAGAAGGCAAAGAAGGGCGAGCAGACACGCGCACGCGCGGCTCGCGGCGGGCACGAGTCGGTCGGCGACGGCAGGAAGACGACGTCCCGCGAGAAGAGCGCGCGCCGAAAGGCCTCCTAAGCAAGTACCGCTCGATATGCTCGGCGAGTGCCCCGAAGCGCGCGCTCGCCGAGCAGCGAGCATCCAACACTCCTCCACGTCGGCGACGCCCAGACCACGTTGCCGCGCGACCTCGCGCCGATGCGTCCGCGGCTCGCGGCGGCCGCGTTCAACTCGACCGATCACTTTTTCGAGCTGAAGTGGGACGGCATCCGCGCCCTGGCATCGAGGGATCGCGGGACGCTCCACGTGATGGATCGCTCCGGTGGCGACCTCCTGCCCTTGGTGCCGGAGCTGGCGCAGCTGCCGGTGCCCGAAGGAGCGATCCTCGACGGTGAGATCGTCGTGTGCGACTCCCGCGGACGCCCCAACTACGATCTTCTCGCGGGGCGCCTCGGTCCAAAGGCCGCCAAGCGCGGGCGTGGCCCCGTCTTCGTCGCGTTCGATCTCCTTTATCTCGAGCGGCGACCCGTGATGGCGCGACCGCTCGAGGAGCGCCGCCGTCGCCTGGCGGCGCTCGAGCTGCGCGGACGCACGATCGCCGTGCCCGAGCACCTCGATCAGGACGGCGAGCCGTTCCTCGATGTCGTCGAGGAGTACGGCCTCGAAGGCATCGTCGCGAAACGCAAGGGAAGCGCGTACGTGCCCGGGACGCGGACAAGCGACTGGCTCAAGTGCCACGTGACGCCGCGCGCGGACGTCGTGATCGGCGGGCTCGTCGAGGACGAGCGGCGCGGCGCGGTCCGCATGTTGTGCGGCATCTACGACGACCGCGGCGGGCTCGCATTCGCGGGCGAGGCCTACGTTCCGCCGTATCTTGGGCGCTGGATCGACGAAGCGACGCGTGCCTTCACGGCGGACGTGTCACCATTCGCGACCCCGTTGCCCCTTCGCTCCGGAATGCGCTGGCTGCGTCCGCGACTGGTCGCGATCGTCGAGCATGCCGGCGACATGCGCGAGCTCCGCGACGCGACGTTCCGGGCCCTTCGCTTCGACGGCCGGCTCGATGATTGCCGCATGGAGGAGCCGATCGAGATGAAATCGGCACCGGCGCGTTCTGGCACGGAACGACCGCGACTCGTGCTGCTCCAGAGCCTTCCGTTCCGCTCGGAGTGATGTTCAGCTACCATTAGAAAAACCCCGGAGGTCGTCGCCGTGCCGAAGTTCGTGTTCGTGACGGGCGGTGTGACCTCCTCTCTCGGTAAGGGCATCACCGCCGCATCCCTCGGCCGCATCCTCGCGGCCCGCGGCCTCACGGTCGCATCACTGAAGATGGATCCCTACCTCAACGTCGACCCCGGGACGATGTCGCCCTATCAGCACGGCGAGGTGTTCGTGACCGAGGACGGCGCGGAGAGCGACCTCGACCTTGGGCACTACGAGCGCTTCATCGACCGCAACGTGACGCGCGCGTCGAATCTCACGACGGGTCAGATCTACAACTCCGTGATCGCCAAGGAGCGCCGCGGCGACTACCTCGGCGCGACCGTGCAGGTCATCCCGCACGTGACGAACGAGATCAAAGAGCGCATCCACCGCGTCGCGCGCGAGCACCAGGCGGAGATCGTGGTGGTCGAGGTGGGCGGGACCGTCGGCGACATCGAGTCGCTCCCCTACCTCGAGGCGATCCGGCAGTTCCGCAACGACGTCGGGCGCCAGAACGTACTCTACGTGCACCTCACGCTGCTCCCGCGCGTCGCCACGGGCGAGCTCAAGACGAAGCCGACACAGCACTCGGTGAAGGAGCTGCGCTCCATCGGCATCCAGCCCGACGTCCTCATCGCACGAGCCGACGATCCCATCGACGAAGAGCTGCGCGAGAAGATCGCGCTCTTCTGCGACGTGAAGGCCGACAACGTCATCTCCGAGCCGGACGCGTGGTCGATCTACGGCGTTCCGCTCATGCTCGAAGAGGCCGGACTCGGCCGGATCGTGATCGACGAGCTCGGGCTCGCCGAGCGCGCATCCGAGCCGGACCTAGGCGAGTGGCGAGCGCTGACGGACCGGATCCGCGGCGCGCGCATCCCGCTGACCATCGGGATGGTCGGGAAGTACATCGAGCTCCCGGACGCGTACCTGTCGGTCGCCGAATCGGTGAAGCACGCCGCGTGGGCCGCCGGCTGCAACGTCAAGCTGGCCTGGATCGACAGCGAAAAGCTGGAGCGCGACCGCGACGTCGAGCCGCTCATCGGCCTCGACGGCATCGTGGTGCCCGGCGGCTTCGGCTACCGCGGTATCGAGGGCAAGGTGCAGGCGGTGCGCTTTGGGCGCGAGCGCCGGGTCCCCACGCTCGGGCTCTGCATGGGCATGCAGTGCATGGTCATCGAGCTCGCGCGAACGGCGCTCGGGACCGAAGATGCCAACTCGACCGAATTCGACGCGTTCACGCCGCACCCGGTCATCGACCTGTTGCCTGAGCAGCGCGACATCGCGGACAAGGGCGGCACGATGCGACTCGGAAGCTATCCGTGCGTTCTCGAACAGGGCTCACTCGCCAGCCGCGCGTACGGCCAGCCCATCGTGCTCGAGCGCCACCGCCACCGCTACGAGTTCAATAACGCGTACCGGGAGCTGCTGTCGGCGCACGGGATGCGTTTCTCCGGCCTGTCCCCCGATGGCCGGCTGGTGGAGATCGTCGAGATCCCCGACCATCCGTTCTTCCTGGGCACGCAGTTCCATCCCGAGTTCAAGTCGCGGCCGAATCGGCCCCACCCGCTCTTCGCATCGTTCATCGAGGCGGCGCTCACGTTCGCGCGCGCGAACGGACGGGCCGAGTCGACGGTACCGATGCTGCAGGAGACACGCACATGAAGCTCTTCCTCGACACCGCGGAATACGACGAGATCAAGACGGCCGTCGAGTGGGGCGTCATCGACGGCGTCACGACCAACCCCACGCTCATCGCGAAGGCGGGACAGGATCACGAGACGCAGGTCAAGAGGATCTGCCAGATCATCGGCAACGTCTCGGCCGAATGCGTCACCGAGAAGCGGGATGACATGGTCGTCGAGGGTCGGCGTCTCGCCTCATGGCACAACAACGTCATCGTGAAAGTGCCGCTCACGACCGAGGGTTTGGCCGCGGGCAAGGTGCTCGCTGGCGAGGGCATCCGCATCAACATCACGCTGTGCTTCTCGGTGAATCAGGCGCTCCTGGCCGCGGCTATCGGGGCATACATCGTGAGCCCGTTCGCTGGCCGTCTCGACGACATCAACGAGGACGGCATGAGGGTGGTCGCCGACATCGTCGCCGCATACCGGCAGCAGGAGATCAAGACCAAGGTGCTCGCGGCGTCGATCCGGAACCCGATGCACGTGACCCAGGCGGCGCTCGTGGGCGCGGACATCTCGACGATGCCGTTCGCAGTGCTGAAGCAGCTGTTCAATCACCCGCTCACGGACGCGGGGCAGAAGCGCTTCCTCGACGATTACCGCAGGACGCAGGAGGCGAAGCCGGTCAAGGCGCCGGAGGCCGCGGCGAAGCGGTAGCGTCCGCGCGTGGACCGAGGGCTCGTCGAGTTCCTCCGCGGGCTCGAACCTGTCGCGCGCGAGCGCGTTGTCTGGCCGTTCAACGACACGGAGCTCGAGGTTGCGAGCTACCTGACGGATCGCGAGCCACCCCTCGCGCTGGTCAGCTCCGTCCGCGCCGTCGTGCGCCGCGGCGACGCGGTCCTCGTCTTCGACGACGAGCGCGGCGTCCCGCACGTCATACCAGGCGGTCGGCGCGAGGCCGACGAATCGATGCGCACCACGCTCGAGCGCGAGCTCTTGGAGGAGACGGGGTGCGTGATCGTCGGCGATCCGAGGTCGCTCGGCGTCATGCACTTCCATCACCTCGGGCCGCGGTCGCCAGAACACCGCTACCCCTACCCCGACTTTCTCCAGCAGGTGTTCAGCGCGGAAATCCGCGGCGAGCCGGTCGAGCCACGCGACGACCCGTGGGTCCGGGCGCCACGCTTCGTTCGACTCGCGCAGATAGGCTCGCTCGCGCTCAGCGTGTGCGAGCGCGCGTTCCTCCCCGCAGGGTGACCGTCAGCGCCGGGGCGGCTCGGTCAGGAGCAGATCGCGTAGGTCCGCGCCGGCGACGCCGCAGAGATCGAGAACGCAGAGCATGAGCGCGGCCTCGTCGGAATCCGCGCGGCCGGTCTTGATCGAAATGTCCGTCGCGTAGAGCGACTCGTACGCGCGCTCGATGTCTCTCGGGCTGAGCCCGCGCGCGTATTGCACGTACCGGAAGATCGCGCCCGGCGACGAGCGTACGGCCTTGGCCATCCGCTCCGCCTCCTGATTGCTCGGGGCCCGCGACGCGAACAGCAGGATGCGGAACTGCCAGAGCAGAAGCGCGAGGATCTGCTGTGGCGCGTTGCCTTCGGCCAGCAGGCGATCCAGCAGCGGGACCGCCTCGCGGTGGCTCTTGCGCACCACCGCCTTGGTCAATTCGAAGATGTCGGATTCGATGGCGCCGCTCACCAGCGAGCGGACGTCGGCGGCGCTGACCGCCTCGCCTTTCGCGTAGCTCCCGAGCTTCTGGACCTCATTCTCGATCCGCTCGGTGTCGGGTCCGAGCGCGAAGGCCAGCGCTTCGACCGCGTCGGGCCGCAGGTTCACGCCGTGGAGCCGCGCGCGGGCCACGATCCATGGGGCGATCGCTGCCGGCACGAGGCGTTCGATCCGCTCGATATGCCCGCCGACCGCCGCGACCGCATCCGGCAGCATCACATCCGACGCGGACGTCGCCTTTCCGCGGCCGCGCGCACGTCCGCGGCCGGTCGCGATCGGCTCCGGCGAGACCAGGATGCAGGCCGCGTCGTCCGGGAACGCGGCGAGGAACTCCGTCGTGTGGAGCGCCTCGGCGTGATCGACGAGGACGACTCGATGCTCGTCCGGAGCGGCGAAGAGGCCCTGCGACTGAGCGGCCATCGCGATCGCGTCCGGTGGATCGTTGCGCGCGTCGAGGCGCGTGAGCCCGAGGACGTTCGCCAGACGCGGCAGCGGACGCGACGCGAGGTCGCCGCGCGCGCCGCTCGTGCCCGAGACCAGCGACTCGACGAGCTCACCGACGCGCAGGCGCGTACGGAACGGATCCTCGCCGTGGAGGAGGAAGACCATTCGCGTGGGTGCGGACGACGATGCTGGAGCCATCGAGCGAGATCTCCACCGTTCCGTCGCGATCGGTCCGGTACGTCGCGATCCCCTGGAGCGCCGCGAGCGTCTCCGGCGTCGGATGACCATACCGGTTCCCGGCGCCGGCAGAGATGAGCGCGGCCTCGGGACGAACGGCCTGGACCATGGCGTTCGCGTATGGCGTCTGGGCGCCGTGGTGCGGCGGAACGTACAGGCGTGCGCGGAGGTCGTCCGGACGGAGCAGCAGGTCCGCGAGCGCCTGATCGGTCGCGTCCCCCGTGAAGAGCGCTGAGAACGGACGCCGCTCGAGGCGCAGCACCAGATTTGGGAGATCCACCGCTGGATCGTCGTTGGGCGCGAGCACGGTGAGCGTCGCGCCACCGAGCCGCAGCTGCTGTCCGGCATGCACCGCGCGCCGGACGACGTTCGCCTTCGCGAGACGCTCGCTCCACATGTCCGCGAGCGGACCGGCGCTGAGTCCGGCGGGCTCGATGGCGAGCCCGACCTCGAAGCGCTCCACCACGGCCAACAGGCCGGCACCGTGATCGAGGTGCGCGTGCGTGAGAGCGATCAGATCGATGCGGCGGCGCCACGGGGGGAGGCTCGCGCCCAGCTCCTCCACCAGGCGTGCGGGGTCCGGTCCTCCATCGACGAGCAGCGTCATGCCGTCGATCTCGACCAGGTAAGCGTCGCCCTGGCCGACATCCAGCGCGCGAATGCGCACCGGCGGGTCCGCGGATGGCCATGCGATCGCGCCGCCGACGACCACGGTGACGATCATCGCGGACGCGATCGTCAGTCTGGTGGGCGGCAAGCTTCGCTCGCTCGAAAACGGGCCCGCCGCCGTCCGCATCATCGCGATGACCGCCGGGCCGCGGGCTCGACTCTCGCTCGCGAGGCCTGCCGCCCACCCGTGCACCGCTCGCGCGCCTGCTACCGCCGCTGTCTCAGCGATCGCGACGGCAAGTCCGGTCAGCGGACCCGCCGGTACGCTCAGAGAAGCGAGAGGTAGCGCCGCGAACGTCTCGACCACTGCGCGAAGCACGAAGGCGCAGGCGTATGCGAGGAGCGCGACGGGCTGCGCGAGGTCGAGCGAGAGGACGCCGATGACGCTCGTAGCTGCCCCGGCGAGCATCAGCGGCGGAAAGAGCGGCACGGCCACCAGATTCGCGAGCGGTGACACGAGAGACACACGACCGAACGCCGCGGCCACGATCGGCAGAGTTGGCGCGGTCGCCGCGAGCGTCGTCGCGAGGCCCTCGCGTATCGGCCCCGGCAGCAGCGGAGCGCGCGACGCGAGCGGAGCCTGCCAGAGCACGAGCCCAGCGGTGGCGGAGGCGGACAGGAGAAAGCCGAGATCCGCGATGGCTTCTGGATCGGCGAGGAGCATCGCGGCGACCGCGGCGCACAGCGCGTTCGCGGTCGCCGCGCGCCGTCCGCTGGCCAGGCCGAGGGCGGCGACCGACGACATGAGCGCGGCGCGCAGGACGCTCGGCGCGAGTCCGACGAGGACGCTGTATGTGGCGACCGCGACGACCGTGGCGATCGCTCGCGCGAGCGGCGCGCGACGGCGCAGCGTGAGCGCGACCGCCGTGGCGACCAGCGTCATGTTGAAGCCGGAGATCGCCAGCAGATGCGTCGTCCCGGTGGCGGCGAAGGCATACGCGAGGTCGGGCGAGACGCTCGCCCGTTGGCCGAGGACGATGCCGAGGAGGATCCCGCTTTCGGGCTCGGCCACGAGTCGCTGCAGCGGCCGCGCGAGCTCCGCGCGCAGGGCGTCCAGTGGACCGAGATGCGAGACATCGAGATCGGGAGCACCCACGAGCAGGCGCAACCCGAGCGCGACGCTCGTGGTGCCCGCCGCGACCCACAGGAGGGCACGCGAACGGTCGGCGCTGGCGATCGCCAACGCGAGCGTCGCGGCGGCAGCGAGCGCCGCACACACGAGCGCGAGCGAGACGCTCGCGCGCGACACAAGCGCGATCGTCGCGCCACACGTGGCCGCGGGCAAGAGTGGCGCGCGCAGGATGAAGGTCATCGGGTGGTGACGAGATCGCGGATGTCGGCGAGCACGCGTGGTGTGACCAGGCCGCGCGTCTGCAGCTCGTCGACCTTCGCGAATGGCCGCTGCTCCCGCGAACGGACGATGCGCGCGGCGGTACTGGGTCCGATGCCCGGGAGCGACTCGAGCTCCGCGGCCGATGCGTGGTTGATGTCGACCTTCTTCTCGGCGTCGCTCCCGAGGCTTCCGGCGGGCGGGATCTCTCCGTACCGCGGGACGTAGATGCGCGCACCGTCGCGTAGTGGCGCAGCGCGATTCAGCGCGGCAGGATCGGCGTCGGGCGTGGCGCCACCGGCGGCCGCCACGGCGTCACCGACACGCGCGCCCGCCGGAAGGCGGACGACACCAGGGCGGGCGACGGCGCCCTCCACGTCGACGAGGACGACCGGCAACGGCGTCGGTGTCGCGCTCGGCTCGGCCACCTCGATCGGCACCGGCGCCGGGGTTCGCGCACGCAGGGCGACGACGACCAGCCCGGCAGCGACGGCGGCCGCGATCGCGAGGACGAACGGTCGAGGCATCGTCGCGAGCGTGACGAGGCTCGCGCTCCGTGGGAAGCGCTAGGACGTCACACGTTCATGCGACAGGGGCTGCTAATTCGCGCGACGGCGCTCCCCGGGAGCCTGCATCTGGACGATCGAGACCGGAAGAGCACCGACCGCCTCGCCGTCGACGGTGAGCTCGAAGCGATGCGTGCCGTACGTCGTGAAGCTCATGTTGTTGAGCTCCACGATCACGTTCACGTCCTGGCCCGCGACCGCGTGGACGGAGATCTCGGGTGGATTGGGCATCGACTGCTGGCCGTCGGGCCGGAGGAGCTTGACCACGACGTTGTGCGCGCCGACCTCGAGGCCGAGGATCGCGACGAGGAACATGCGCGGATGCTGCGCCGGAAGGCCACTGACGCTGATGTTCCGGAAGATCCCCAGCAGGCTGACCTTGCCGTCCTGACCGACGAGCGCGTGGTCGCACAGCGCGGCGAGCCGGATCTCGGCGGTCACTCCGTCACGATACTCACGATCCGGTCGGCGACGACGAACACCTTCGCCGGCTTCGCGCCCTTCAGCGCCGCTTGGACCTTCGGACTCGCCAACGCCGCGCTGGTCGCATCGGCGTTCGACATGCCCGCCGGCGCCACGATCCGGTCGCGCACCTTGCCGTTCACCTGGACCACCATGGTGACCTCGGTGGCGGCCGCCAGAGCGGCATCGTACGCGGGCCACGACTGCTGGTGCACCGAGCCGTTCCCGCCGCGTCGCTGCCACAGCTCCTCGGTGACGTGCGGCGCGAAGGGAGCCAGCAGGGCGATCAGCGTCGCGACGCCATCGTCGCGACTCGGGCCCTTCGCGTGCTGCAGCGTCGTCGCCAGCTCCATCATCGCGGCGATCGCCGTATTGAAGGCGTACTGCTCGAGATCGCGCGTGACCTTCGCGATCGTGCGATGGACGGCTCGATCGATGTCGGGATCGCGCGGGCCGGCACCCTGGCTCTCGGCCAGCGCTAGGTCCCACACCTTTCGCACGAAGCGGTGCGCTCCTTCGATGCCCGAGGCGTCCCAATCGGAGCCCTGCGTCCAGGGGCCCAGGAACATCAAGAACAGACGCAGCGAGTCGGCGCCGTAGCCGCGAACGTACTCATCCGGCGCCTGGACGTTGCCGCGCGACTTCGACATCTTGCGGCCGCCGAAGATGATCGTTCCCTGGTTCTGCAGCCGTAGTGCGGGCTCGTCGAACCACAGCTCACCAAGATCGCGCAGTCCTTTGCAGACGAAGCGCATGTACAGCAGGTGCAGGATCGCGTGCTCGATGCCGCCGGTGTATTGCGATACCGGCAGCCACCGCCGACCCAGCTCCTTGTTCATGAACGCCGTTTCGATCTTCGGATCGATGTAGCGGTACATGTACCAGGACGAGTCGACGAACGTATCCATCGTGTCGGTGTCTCGCTTGGCAGGCTTGCCGCACTTCGGGCAGGTCGTGTCGACGAACGAGGAGACGTGCGCCAGCGGTGACCCGCCGCGGCCGGTGAACTCGACGTCGCGGGGCAGCACGATCGGCAGCTGGTCGTACGGGACCGGTACCGTGCCACAGCTGTCGCAGTACACGATCGGGATGGGCGTGCCCCAGTAGCGCTGGCGCGAGATCAGCCAGTCGCGCAGCCGGTACGTGACCGACGGTCCGCCGATGCCGCGACGCTTCGCCTCGTTGGCGATACCGCGCTTGCCCTCTTCGCTCGGCTTTCCGCTGAAGGGTCCGCTGCGCACCATCGTGCCTTCGCCGATGTACGCCTCGCTCAGAGCGGCGTGCTCTCGGCCGTCCGGCGAGATGACCTCGCGGATCTCCAGGCCGTACTTCTTCGCGAAGGCGAAGTCGCGCTCGTCGTGCCCCGGCACGGCCATAATCGCGCCGGTGCCGTACGTGGACAGGACGTAGTCGGCGATCCAGATCGGCACCTTCTCGCCGGTGAAGATGTTGCGCGCGAACGCGCCCGTGTCGACGCCGGTCTTCTCACGCTCCGCCGCCGTGCGCTCGATCTCCTCCATCTGACGCGCCCGCTCGACGTACCGTTCCACCTCCGCCCGCTTTGCCGCCGCCGTGATCTTCGCGACCAGCGGATACTCCGGCGCCAGCACCATGAAGGTCGCGCCGAAGATCGTGTCCGGGCGCGTGGTGAAGAAGCGGATCTCCTGGCCCGGGTGGTCTTCCACCGGGAAGGCGATCTCCGCGCCTTCGGAGCGGCCGATCCAGTTCGTCTGCATGACGCGCACGCGCTCGGGCCAATCCAGTCCCTCGAAGCGCAGCAGCTGGTCCGCGTACTGCGTGATGCGGTAGAACCACTGCGTCATCAGCCGCTTCACCACCGGCGTGTCGCAGCGCTCGCACTTCCCGGCGATGACCTGCTCGTTCGCCAGCACGGTCTCGTCGCGCGGGCACCAGTTCACCGGCGCCTCGCCGCGATAGGCCAGCCCCTTCTCGAAGAACTTCAGGAACATCCATTGATTCCAGCGATAGAACTCCGGATAGCAGGTGATGACCTGGCGCCGCCAGTCGATCGCCGTGCCCATGCGGCGGAACTGGTCGCGCATGTGATCCATGTTCTTCTCGGTCCACACCGCCGGATGGATCTTGCGATCGATCGCCGCGTTCTCCGCGTTGATCCCGAACGCGTCAAAGCCCATCGGGAACAGCACGTTGTGGCCGCGCATGCGCATGAAGCGCGCCGCGCAATCGGCCGGCGCGAAGGCGTACCAGTGGCCCACGTGTATCTCACCCGACGGGTACGGGAACATCGTCAGGAAGTAGAAGTTCGGCTTTTCGGCGACGTCGGGCGTGTCGTGGAGGCCCGAGCGCACCCAATGGTCCTGCCACTTCGGCTCGATCGTCGCCGGGTCGTATCTCTCAATCTTCGGTTTCGTCACGGCCATTCGCGCTCGCCTCCTTTCGCCAAATCAAAAGGCCCTCGTCTCCAGGGCCTTACGCCCGGGGACGGAGGGCCTTCGCCATCCGCGGTACCACCCCAGTTGAGAACGATGACTTTGCGGTGGAGCTGGCGGGATTCGAACCCGCGACCCCCACACTGCCAGTGTGATGCGCTCCCACTGCGCCACAGCCCCGATCGTTCTCCGCTCGAGCACGGTGATAACGGGACGTGACCCCGGCGAGCGCTAGCTTTCGCTCACGCTCGCGGCTCCCGGGCGAGTTCCGCGGTCCACGATGCCGGCTCGCACCCTCCGCCGGCTCTCTTGCTCGTGGGACTCCGCGTACTGCTCCCGTTCGCGGCCGTTCTGACGAAAAGTATACGGGGCGCGACGGGTCAGAGGCCGGACGACTCCCGTCGCATCGATACCGACTGCAGGACGCCGAGGGCGAAGCAGATCGAGATGAGCGAGCTTCCTCCGTGCGAGATGAACGGCAACGGGATGCCCGTGACGGGCATGAGCGAGATCGCCATGCCGACGTTCACCAGGATCTGGAACGACAGCATCGCCACGACGCCGCCGGCAAGCAGCACCCCGAAGGCGTCGCGCGAGCGGAACGCGATGCGCAGGGCGGCGATGAGCAACACGATGTAGAGCGCGAAGAGGATCACGGCGCCGACGAAGCCGAGGTCCTCGGCGAGTCCGGCGAACACGAAGTCCGACTCCGCGATCGGCAGGTAGCCCAGTGGCGACTGCGTCCCCGCGGTGAGCCCCTTTCCCGTGGCGCCGCCCGAGCCGACCGCGATGAGCGACTGGATGATGTTCCACCCAGCGCCCTGCGGATCCGCGTAGGGATCGAGGAAGGCCACGAGCCGTGCCTGCTGGTACGGCTTCAGCAAGCCCCAGATGACCGGGAACGCGGCCCCGGCGATCGCGACCAGTCCTACGAGCTGCCACAGCCGCGCGCCGGCGATGAAGGCCATGCCGAAGAAGATCGCGATGAACACGAGACTGGTGCCGAGATCGGGCTGGCGGTACACGAGGTAGACCGCCGGACCGAGCAGGATCAGACCGGCGCCGAGCGTGACCGGCGAGCCGATCCGATCGATGCGGTCGGAGAAGAATTTCGCGAGAACCACGATCGCCATGACCTTCGCGACCTCGCTGAATTGGAACGACATCCCCGCGACGTTGACCGCGCGCTGCGCGCCGAGCGACGAGGTGCCGATCACGAGGACCACTCCGAGCAGGCCGAGCATCGCGACGTACACGATGGGCGCGAATGTGCCGAGCCAGGCGTAGTCGAAGAGCGCGACCGTCGTCATGACGGCGATGCCGATGGCAGCCCAGATCGCGCCGCGGATGACGAACTGCATCGGATCGCCGGTGAACGTGCGCGACTCGGCGGTGACCGAGTAGGTCATCACCAGGCCATAGCCGATGAGCAGCAGCGTCGCGATGAGCAGGTACGGGTCGATCTGGTCCAGCCGCCGCTCATGGGGACGGTCGTGCAGCGGCGAGGTCGCACGCCGCAGCTCGAGCGCCTTGACGCTCACTTCTTGTCCAAGAGGTAGGTCTCGAGTATCCGCTGGCTGATCGGGATCGCGGGGTTCTGGCACAGCTCGCAGAGCTGCCGGCTCGAGTCGAACGTGAAGATGACCATCGCGATCTCCGCCGTTGGATCGGTGTTGTCCTGCTTGGGCACGAACGAAACGAACCAGTTGTGGAATCCGAGCTTGTTCCGGCCGGCGCTGTCCTTGCCGGTCGACGCGCCGAATTCGGCCGTTCCGGTCTTTCCGGCGATGGGGAGCTTCGCGTTGGGCATATAGGCGTGGCCGATCGTGACCACGCGTCGCGCTGATTCGCGCAGCAACGTGAGGTTCTCGGACGTGATGCCGACCTTCCGTACGACCACCGGCGGCTGCGTGTAGACGACGCTCCCCTTGGCATCCACGACCTCCTTGAGGAGGTGCGGCTGGTAGAAGGTGCCGCCGTTCGCGACGATCGAATACGCGTTCAGCAGCTGGAGCGGCGTCACCGCGACGAACCCCTGGCCGATCGACTCGTGGTACGTGTTGCCGATCGTCCACGGCTCTTCGAACGTCTGCAGCTTCCACTCGGGGCTGGGCATGATCCCGGCGGCCTCCCCCGGAAGATCGATGCCGGTCGGCGCGCCGAAGCCGAGGTCGTGGCCGTACTTCGAGATCGCCTCAGGCCCGACGCCGCGCTGGCCGGTGTTCGGGTTACCGCCACCCAGCGTGTAGAAGTAGATGTCGCTGGAGTGCGCGAAGCCGTTGACGAAGTCGAGACAGCCGTGCGCTCGCCAGTCGTAGAAATTGAAGCCGCCGACGCTCAGCACGTTGGAGCCCACGCACACGACCGTGTTCCGGTTGGCGACGCCCTCGTTGAGCGCCGAAAGACCGGTGAGCATCTTGAACGTCGAGCCCGGCGGATAGATGTCGCCGATCGCCTTGTTCACGAGCGGGTGGCGATCGTCGCCGTTCAGCTGCGCCATCTGCTGCGGCGTGATCCCGTTGACGAACCAGTTGTTGTCGTACCCCGGGATCGAGACCATCGCGAGGATCTCGCCGTTCTGCGGATTCATGGCGATGCCGACGGCCTGTGTGAACTTGTCCTCGTCGACGCCCTTCTTGAGCTCGCCCTCGAGCAGCTTCTGCAGGCGCTCGTCGATGGTGAGAACGACGCTGTTGCCGGTCGTCGGCGGTGAGAAGGCGAGTGTCTTGATCTCACGCTGCGCCGCGTCGCGCTCGATCTCGCGCCAGCCGTACACGCCCCGGAGGTACTTCTCGTACACGCGCTCGATGCCGGTGCGTCCGATGAGATCGGTCTGCAGGTAACCAAGCGCGCGTCGCGCATCGTTGAGCTCGTCCTCCGTGATCGGTCCGACGTAGCCGAGAAGCGGCGCGTAGAGCACCGCGTCGTCGTACAGGCGGATGGACTCCGCCTCGACCCTCACTCCGGGGAACAGCTCTGCCCGCTCGGTGAGGAGCAGCGCGACCTCGCGCGCGACCGGCTTGGTCGAGACCTTCACCGGCTCGTAGGGATTGCGGTCGCGCTGTCTGGTGATCGCCTGCAGGACCTCAGCGCCGGTGCGACCGACGAGCGCACCAAGCCGCTCCGCCAGCGGGACCGCGCATGAGAGCTGCTTCTCGTTCACGCAGGGCAGGTCGACCGGAATCACCGTCACCGCGAACCCCGGGATGTTGCGCGCCAGCGTTTTGTGGTTACGGTCGGTGATGCTCCCCCGCTCCGCCGTGACCGGAAGACGCAGCACGCGGTTCTGTACCGAGAGCTCGAAGTACCGCGTGCCGTTCACGACTTGCAGGTCCCATAGCCGCAAGGTGAGCGAGGTGAAGATGAGGATCACCACCATGGCCATCGCCACGAAGCGGTTCGTACGCACGAATGCGCGGGATCGTGTCTTCACCATCCGAAGGATGCCTGCTTCTCGGTCGCGCGTCGCATGGATCGCGCGATCGGATAGGTAGCGATCGCGAGGACGCCGTTGTAGACGCCGCCGGCCACCGCCGCCCCGACCAGGAAGCCGGGCTCCGCCAGAGGCTGCCCGACCGCGGCGAGGATGGCGAGGTACAGAACGCCGGCGGCGGCCGTCGCGACGCCGACGAGAAGCGCGCCGGCTACCACAGCGCGCGACCGCCCGGCGGCGGCCTCCCCCATCCCGACCGCGGCGACGGGACCCAGCGCGGCCAGCGCGAGCGCGCCGAGCGGCCCGCCAGACAGCAGGTCCGCGGCCGTGGCCCCGACAAAGGCCCACCAGACGCCCTCGCGCGCGCCAGCCGCGACGGACCACGACGCCGCCACGAGGAGCGGGAGGTTCGGGCGCGCGCCGGCGATCGCCACGAAGGGCACCACCGATCCTTGCAGGAGCGCCGCCGCGATCGGCACGGCTACGGCGAGGGCCACGCGCACGGCTTCCTCCTCTCGTGGCGGAACGCGGTCGACGCCACGACGCTACGCGCGGGTGCTAGGGGCGCGCGCGACCTCGCGCCACGCGTGGCGCTTCGACGGGCTCCGGCGTCCCGACGGTCGCCTCCGCGAGGTCTTCCTCCAGCTGCGGGAAGGGGTCCTGGTCGCGAAGCTTCGCGCCGACGTAGATCAGGACGAGCCGCGTCGTGGCCGCGACCGGCACGGCCAGGAAGATCCCGAGCAGCCCGAACACCGCGCCGCCGGTGAGGAGCGAGAAGATCACCACAGCCGGGTGGAGTCGCACGGCACGTCCGATGACGGTGGGGATCACGAAGTAGTCCTCGGCGTGACGAAGGACGGTGTACATCGCGGCGACGACCGCGACGTAGACGATCTGCGACCAGCCGAACGGGTTCGGGTGGCCGAGCGCCACCAGGCACGCGATGGCGCCGGCGGTGATCGGACCGACGAATGGAATGGTCTCCAGGAGGCCGGTGAGCACGCCAAGCAGCACGCTGTACGGAACGTTCAGCACGGTCAGGGCGATGGTCGTCACCGTCGACATGAGCGCCACGAGAAAGAGCTGGCCGCGGATGTAGCGGCCGAGCATCACGTTCGTGTCGCCGAGGATGTGGACGATCTCACGTTTGTGATCCTGTGGAAGGTTGCGCCGCACGAACTGATAGAGGCGCGGCGCATCGCGTAGGAGCAGGAACGTCGCGATGAGGAAGATCAGGAACTCGAGCAGGAAGTGGCCGAATCCGACGACCACGGGAAGCGCCGTGCGTGCCGCCATGGCCGCGAGCTGGCGCTCCAGGTCCGCGACGTTCGGAGCGATGATCACCTCGTCGAGGTCTCCGAGCCCCGTCTGATCGAAGACGTCGGACACCGTCTTCTGCGCGTTCTGGACGAGGATCGGCCAGTTGCGCTCGAGGTCGCCGATGTTGTCGGCGATGCGCGGCACAACGAGCCGGCCGCCACCGAAAATGAGGGCAACAAGGGCAAGGAAGACGAGGAGAGCCGCGATGGTACGGGGCGCCGCGAAGCGGCGCTCGATCGCACCCACAACTGGTAGCAGAACGTACGCAAGGATCCCGCCCCAGATGAACGGTTGGACGATGTCCCCCGCCCGCCACACCAGGAAGAGTCCAAGAGCGGCAAAGAGCGCCATCACGGCCCGCTTTGTCGTCGGGCTCCAGCGAGCTCCCATCCCGTCCGCGATTATCGCTCCTGAGAACGCGCGGTTGTGCGGGCAATCGCCCACAAGCGATGCAGAAGCCGTACAACGGCATGCAGTCTTGGCCCGTAGAGTTGTCTACTGCAGTTTATGCAGGATAGCGCGTACAACGTCGGGTCGGCCATTCCGCTACAATCAGGGGCACGAAAGAGTTTCGTTTTCATCCCTAGTTTTCCCCAGTTTCTGGCGCGATGTTTCACGTGTGACAAGGGGTCGAAATGACGGTCCTCGTGGTGAGCAATCAGAAGGGCGGAGTGGGGAAGACCACCACGGCAATCAGTCTGGGGGCTGCCCTTGTCCAACGCGGTGAGCGCGTCCTGATCGTCGATCTCGATCCCCAAGCGAATGCCACGAGTGGACTGGGGGTCAGCAAGGAACGGACGAACGGTATCTACAGCGCGCTGTTGAAGGAGCGTCCCATCACCGAATCGATCACGCCCACCGGCATCGACAGGCTCGATCTTGTCCCCTCTGGTCCAGATATGGCCGGCGCCGAGGTCGAGCTGGTGCCAGTCATGGCCCGGGAGTTCCGTCTCAGGCAGGCCCTGCGCAGCGCCGCGAGGTACGACACCATCCTGGTCGACTGTCCGCCGTCGCTCGGGCTCCTGACGATCAACGCGCTTGCGGCGGGAGACGCCGTCATCGTCCCCGTTCAGTGCGAGTATTACGCCCTCGAGGGTCTGGCCCAGCTGCTCGACACGATCGAGGCGGTGCGCCAACGACTCAACGAGCGGCTCGAGGTCCTCGCCATCGTTCTCACGATGGAGGACCGACGGAACCGGCTCTCGATGGAGGTCGTCGAGGAGGTGCGCAAGCATTTCCCCAAGCTGGTGACCCGTGTCCGGATCCCTCGGACTGTTCGCCTCGCCGAGGCGCCCAGTCACGGAAAGCCGATCACCCTCTATGACCCGCATTCGCGCGCAGCAAAGGCCTACGGCGAGCTGGCGCGCGAGATCGCGTTGCGAGTGAAGGCGCGCGCGCCCATCGCCCTGACCGGAGCCATCGCCTGATGGCTCGGACCGGACTTGGCCGCGGACTCGATGTGCTCCTGGGGCAGCCGGCTGCTCCCATCGCGCCGATAGAGGCTCCGGGAACTGCGGACATCCCGCTCGAGAAGGTGCGGCCCAATCCCCAGCAGCCCCGCGCGAGCTTCGATCCTGAGGGCATCGCCGAACTTGCGGCGTCGATCCGCCGACACGGCGTTCTGCAACCTATTGTGGTATCGCGAGCGGGCGAGGACTACGAGCTGGTCGCGGGTCATCGGCGGGTCCTGGCGGCACGGTCGGCCGGCAAGACGACGATCCCAGCGGTCGTGCGCGAAGATGTGCGCGACCGACTCGAGCTCGCGCTCGTCGAGAACCTCCAACGCGCCGACCTGAACGCGATCGAGACCGCTCGCGCCTACAAGCTCCTCATGGAGACGTACGACCTCACGCAGGAGCAGCTCGCCGAACGAGTGGGGAAGTCACGATCGCATGTCGCCAACATGCTTCGAACGCTCACCGCGCCCCAGCCGCTGCAGGACGCGGTCATGGAGGGCAAGATCAGCGAGGGCCACCTCCGAGCGCTCCTGCCGCTACCACTTTCGGAGGCACTCCAGGCCCTGGGGACGGTGATCGCCAAGAGCCTGTCGGTCCGCGATGCCGAGGCGCTCGCGCGCAAGATGGTGCGCACGCCTCGACGTGGCCGTTCGCGACCGCGCCTGCGCGGCGGTGATCCCGATCTGGCGCAGGTGACGAGCGAGCTGCGTTCCGCGCTCGGCACCAAGGTCGAGGTCCTGCGCGGCCGAAAGGGCGGTCGCATCGCGATCGAGTTCTACTCCGACGACGACTTCGAGCGGCTCTACGAGCTGCTCGTCCGCGCCGGACGGTCGTAAAGGGAGAGCACGTGGCCGTTAGAAAGCTGCCGACCGACGAAGACAACCGCCGCTCGTACAGCGCGAAGGACATCCAGGTCCTGGAGGGACTCGAGGCAGTTCGCCGGCGGCCGGGCATGTACATCGGTACGACCGACCTCCGCGGTCTCCATCACCTCGTGCGGGAGGTGCTCGACAACTCAATCGACGAGGCGATGAACGGCACCTGTGATCGCATCGATGTCTGGATCCACCCAACGAACGAGATCACCGTCGCCGACAACGGCCGAGGCATCCCGGTCGGACCGCATCCGACGCAGAAGGATCCGCGCGGCAAGCCCATGGACGCGCTCGAGGTCGTGATGACGATCCTCCACGCCGGCGGCAAGTTCGGCGGCGCGGGCTACAAGGTCTCCGGCGGCCTGCACGGTGTCGGTGTGTCCGTCGTGAACGCGCTGTCGTCGAGCACCGTGGTCGAGGTCCATCGCGACGGGAAGGTCTGGACGCAATCGTTCGAGCGCGGCAAGCCTACGAGCGCGGTGCGCGGCGCCGCGAAGCCGCAGCTGCCGCCTCCGCCGGTCCTCCCGTGGAAGGAGCGTCCGCGTATCACCGGCACGGTCACGCGGTTCGCGCCGGACGCGCAGATGTTCCCGGTCATCCAGTGGGACGCGCAGATCGTGGAGCAGTGGCTGCGGGAGACGGCGTACCTCAACAAAGGACTCTGGCTGGCGCTTCACGACGAGCGCGACGGGTCCGAGGCCAACTACTACTTCGACGGCGGCGTCGTGTCGTTCGTTCGCCACCTTAATCGGTCGCACCAGCCGCTCCATAAGCCTGTCTACGTCGAGAAGTCGTTCGAGAACGACACCGTCGTCGAGGTGTCGCTCCAGTACAACGACAGCTTCGCCGAGAAGGTCTACACGTTCGCGAACAACATCAACACGATCGACGGCGGGGCTCATCTCACCGGCTTCCGTACCGCCCTCACCCGCACGATCAACGCGTACGCGCGCAAGTCGGGGCAGCTGAAGGACTCCGATCCGAACCTGACCTCCGACGACGTGCGCGAAGGTCTGACGGCCGTGATCAGCGTCAAGATCAAGGAGCCACAGTTCGAGGGTCAGACGAAGACGCGCCTCGGGAACGCGGAGGTCGCCGGCCAGGTCGCGGCGGCCGTGAACGACGCCCTCGGGCAGTACCTCGAGGAGAATCCACCCGATGGGCGGCGCATCGTCGACAAGTGCCTCACGGCATTCCGTGCGCGCGAAGCCGCGCGTAAGGCGCGCGACCTCGTTCTCCGCAAGGGCGCGCTCGACGGGTTCTCTCTTCCCGGCAAGCTCGCGGATTGCCAGGAGCGCGATCCGGAGAAGAGCGAGCTCATCATCGTCGAGGGCATCTCCGCGGGCGGCAGTGCCAAGGGCGGCCGCGATCGGCGCTTCCAGGCAATCCTGCCGCTGCGCGGCAAGATCCTGAACGTCGAGAAGGCGCGTGCGGACAAGATGCTCGGGAACGAAGAGATCAAAGCGCTCATCACGGCCCTGGGAACGGGCATCGGCGACTACTTCGACATGAAGAAGCTGCGGTACGGCAAGACGATCCTCCTCGCCGACGCGGACGTCGACGGCTCGCACATCCGGACGCTGCTGCTGACGCTCCTCTACCGCCACTTCAAGCCGCTCGTCGAAGAGGGCCGCATCTACATCGGTCAGCCTCCGCTGTACCGGCTACAGCTCGGCAAAGAGGTCCGCTGGGCGTACTCGGACCACGAGCGCGACAAGGCGATCAAGGAGCTCAAGCAGCTCGCGAAGAGCAAGCGCGACGACCGCAGAAAGGCCGCGGCCGAGAAGGCCGACGCCGAGGGCGGCGACAAGCCGACCGCCAGGGCGCGCCGTCGTGCCGCCGAAGAGGCCGTCGACGCCGCCGAGAGCGCGCCCGCGAATAGCGACGAGGGCACCGACGATGGCAAGGGCGGGCGCGAGCCGGCGATCGCCCGCTACAAGGGACTCGGCGAGATGAACGCCGAGCAGCTTTGGGATACGACGCTCAATCCGCAGACGCGGACGCTCAGGAAGGTGATGCTCGAGGACGCCGAGGAGGCCGACCTCGTCTTCGACGAGCTCATGGGGAGCGAAGTCGAGGGCCGCAAGAAATGGATCATGGCGAACGCGAAGAAGGCGGAGCTCGACGTCTAGTGGCGCGCCTCAGCGAGCTGGGTGTCGACTTCGAGCACTGGTGCTTCGCCTGCGGGCGATTGAACCCGTCCGGGCTGCATCTCGATCTCGAGGTGTCGCGCAACCGCGCGCAGGCGCGCTACACCGGCCGCCGAGAGCATCAGGGCTACGACGGGGCGTTGCACGGTGGCATCGTCAGCGCGCTGCTCGACGAGACCATGGGCTGGGCGATCTTCCAGCAGGGGATCTGGGGCGTCACCGGCCGATTGAGCGTGACGTTCCGCCGCCCGGTGCCGATCGGCGAGGACCTGGTCATCACCGGGGAGATCGTGCGCGGGTCGCGCCGCGCGATCGAGACGAAGGGCACGGTGAGACACCCGGCGACAGATGAGGTCCTGGCGGAGGCGGATGCGCTGTTCCTCGTGATGCCGAACGAGCGCCGGCGCGAGCTCGAGCAGAGATATTCGCGAGTCGATGAGGCCTTCGCGCGCGTCCGAGCCGCGGTCGAACAGGAAGAGCGCATGAGGGAGCATCCGAGAACGTGATCGACGAACCCAAGAACGAACGTGTGATCGGCGTCGAGCTCGAGCATGAGATGCGGCAGGCGTATCTCGACTACTCGATGAGCGTCATCGTCTCGCGTGCCCTCCCGGACGTGCGCGACGGGCTCAAGCCGGTGCAGCGCCGGATCCTGTACGCGATGTACGAGGAGGGCCTGCGGAACGACCGTCCGTTCCGCAAGTCGGCGAACGTCGTCGGCGTGGTGATGGCGAAATACCACCCGCACGGCGACGTTCCGATCTACGACGCGCTCGTCCGCCTCGCGCAGGACTTCGCCGCGCGCTATCCGCTGATCCAGGGCCAGGGGAACTTCGGCTGCTTCTCGGGCGACACCAAAGTGGAGCTCTACAACGGAGAGCAGAAGACGTTCACGGAGCTCGTCGAGATGGCGCATCGCGGGGCTCGCGTGGACGTCTTCACCGTCGATGCCCATCGCAATGTCCGCATCAAGCCCATGCGCGCGCCGCGTCTGGTGCGGCGCAACGACCCGGTCGTGAAGGTATCGCTCGAGTCCGGCGCGGAGATCGTGTGCACGCCCGATCACCGCTTCATGGTGCGCGACGGGACGTACCGCGAGGCCCAGCAGCTCAAGGCGAAGGACCAGCTCATGCCGTTCTCGCGATCGTCGATCCCGGAGCGGCTCCACCGCACCGGCGCGTTCCCGATCCCCGCAGGCCTGAACGCGAGGGTCGCGAAGGTCGAGCCGGCCGGTCGCGCGGACGTGTACGACCTGACCGTGGACGTCACGCAGAACTTCGCGCTCGCCGCCGGCATCTTCGTCCACAACTCGATCGACGATGACCCGGCCGCGCACATGCGCTACTGCGTTGCGGGCGACACCCTCGTGCGAACGGCCGGCGGCACGTTGCCGATCGCGCAACTGGCGGAGGCGGAGACCGGCGCCGAGGTCGAGGTCGATCTCATGGTCGCGGGACGCACGGGCGATCCGGTGAAGGCAACAAGGTTCTTCCACTCTGGGAGCCACCCAACGCTGCGCGTGCGCACTCGCGAGGGATATGAGCTGAGCGGCACGCGAAACCACCCGGTTCTCTGCCTGGTGCCAGTCGCCGGCGTTCCCATGCTGTTATGGAAGCTCATCGAAGAGATCCAACCCGGCGACCGAGTCGCGCTGCTGCGCAAAGCGGCGGAGAGCACGAACGACCTCAACGAGCGCGAAGAGCGACTGGCCACCCTCGCGGGTGGCATGGTTGCCGAGGGCTGGGCCTCGGAGCGCCGGGCGGGCTTCAACAACGTCGACCCGCATTACTACGCCTCGGTGGTGAGCGCCTATGACGCCCTGGTCGGCGGTCGCCGTTATTCGTATTCGCGCACGAGCGCGTCGACGAGCGTACTCAATGAGCTCGATATCCAGAATCTCGTCGACTTCCGATCCAGCCCGCTCGCCGAGATGATCGGTCTTCGCAGCGCGCACAAGTGCGTCCCCTCCTTCGTCTGGGGCGCGTCGACCTCCTTCAAGTCGACGTTCCTTCGTGCGCTGTTCGAGGGCGATGGGTCCTCATCGATCCTGCCGGTCCGCGGTGGAAAGGCGATCCAGATCTCATACTCAACGCGCAGCCAGCGGCTCGCAGCCGAGGTGCAGCAGCTGCTCCTCGAATTCGGCGTCATCTCCAAGCAGTGCCACTACGAGGACGGCGAGATCAAGGTGGTCATCACGAATCGCCGCGACGCACGACTGTTCGCCCGGAACGTCGGATTCTTCGGTCAGAAACAACGCAAGCTCGAATCCGAGCTCGATCAGATCCCGCTCCGGAGCACGGCGATGAGCCGGGACCACGTGCCGTTCGTGGCGGCCTATGTCCGCGCCGAAGGGGCAGCGCGCTGGACGGAACGCGACTGGCTGCGTCGGCACAATGTCGACCGTATCGAACGCTGGGAGCGCGATCGCGACGAGATTCGCGCCCACATCACGAACGACGAGGTCATGCGTGTCATCGAACCGCTAGTGGACGGCACGTACTACTACGCGGAGGTCGCGGCCGTCGACGACGCTGGCGTTCAGCCGGTCTATTCGATCAAGGTCGACACGGATGATCACGCCTTCATCACGAACGGTTTCGTGAGCCACAACACCGAAGCGCGGCTCGCCGCGATCGCGCAGGAGCTGCTGGCCGACATCGAGAAAGAGACCGTCGACTGGGTACCCAACTACGACAACCGCCACGTCCAGCCGGTAGTGCTGCCCGCGCGGCTCCCCAACCTCCTCGTGAACGGATCCGCCGGCATCGCGGTGGGCATGGCCACCAACATCCCACCGCACAACCTGCGTGAGGTGGTGGAGGCGACCAAGCGGCTCGTCGACGATCCGGAGCTCACCACGGACGACCTCTGCGAGACGATCCAGGGCCCCGACTTTCCCGGCGGCGGGCTGATCTATCGGTTCGAGGAAGAGAAGAACATCGAGACCGGCGCGACCGAGCGCGTCGATGCGATCCGCCGCACCTACGCCAACGGCCGCGGCCGCGTCCTCATGCGCGCGAAGGCGCACGTCGAGGACATGCGGGGCGGGCGCCAGGCGATCGTCGTGACCGAGCTGCCGTACGCGGTCAACAAGGCCTCGCTCATCGAGAAGATCGCCGATCTGGTGCAGACGAAACGGCTCGCCGGCATCAGCGACATCCGTGACGAGAGCGACCGCGAGGGCATGCGCATCGTCATCGAGGTGAAGCGCGACGACGACGCGCAGCGCGTGCTCAACAACCTCTTCAAGCACACCGCGATGCAGTCGGCCTTCAACCTGAACATGCTCGCGCTCGTCGATCAGGAGCCGCGGACCCTCTCGCTCAAGGAGGTCCTGCAGCACCACATCGACTACCGCAAGACGGTGATCCGCCGCCGCACCGAGCACGACCTCGCGAAGGCCAAGGAGCGCGCGCACATCCTCGAAGGCTTCAAGATCGCCCTCGATCACATCGACGAGGTCGTGAAGACGATCCGCGCGAGCAAGTCACCTGAGACCGCCCTCGCGAACTTGCGGGAGAAGTTCGGCCTCAGCGAGCCCCAGGCAAAGGCCATCCTCGAGATGCAGCTGCGCCGGCTCACCGGGCTGGAGCGGCAGAAGATCGAGGACGAGTACCAGGAGACGATCAAGCTCATCTCGGAGCTCGAGTCGATCCTGGCGAGCCCGCGGCGGATCATGACGCTCATCAAGCAGGACCTCGATCAGCTCGCGACGAAGTACGGCGACGAGCGGCGCACCATGGTCGCCGACGACCTGCCGCGCCAATTCACCGACGAGCAGCTCGTCGCCGACGAAGACGTGGTCATCACCCTCTCGAGCCGCAACTATGCCAAGCGCATGCCCCTCTCGACCTACCGCCAGCAGCATCGCGGGGGCCGCGGCGTCATCGGCATGGCCACCCGCGAAGAGGACGATGTCGAGCATCTCGTCGTCGCTCGCAACCACGACCGCCTCTACGTGTTCACCGACCGCGGCCGCGTCTTCGCGCTCAAGGTCTACGAGCTGCCGGATGCGAGCCGGACCGCGAAGGGAACACCGATCCAGAACATCCTCGAGGCGATGCAACCGGGCGAGCGCGTCTCCGCCCTGGTCGCGCTGCGCGACACCACGTCGGCGCGGTACCTGGTGATGGCGACGCGCAAAGGCTTCGTGAAGAAGACGGCGCTCTCGGAGTACGCGAACGTTCGCCGCGCCGGCCTCATCGCGATCGCCCTCCGCAAGGGCGACCAGCTGGCGTGGGTCGCGCCCTGCGGCGATCAGGACCGCATCCTCCTCGCGACGCGCAAGGGCAAGGGGATCTGCTTCAAGGCGACAGACGCGCGACCCATGGGACGGCCGACACAGGGCGTGACCGGCATCCGGCTCGGTAAGGGCGACGAGGTCGTCGGCATGGGCATCGCGCGCCCGCGTACCGAGGTCCTCTCGGTGACCGCGAATGGCTACGGCAAGCGCACGGCCGTCGAGGAGTTCCCGACCCAGGGCCGCGGCGGCCAGGGCGTGATCCTCGCCTCGCTGGGGCCGAAGACCGGTGACGTCGCGGCGATGGAGATGGTCGACGAGGGCATCCAGGAGATCCTCCTCATCTCATCGACGGGCGTCGTCATCCGCACGCCACTCGACCAGATCCGTGCGCTCGGCCGCGCGACCATGGGCGTGAAGGTGATGACCGTCGCCGACGCGAAGATCGCCTCGATCGCGACCTTCACTCCGACGCGCCCGACCCAGACCCAGCTTCCCGTGTAACAGCGGACAGGCGCCCGAGCCTCGATCTGTGCGCCCTGCGTACAGAAAAGGGCGCAGTAGTACCAATTCCGGCCTTCCAGACGTTGTCTTGGACGCGTGCGGGCCGGTATGGTCTGCCCGACAGCTGAGGGAAGGGGCGTCCGATTGATCAAGCTCGACGACGTCAGCAAGCGCTACCCCAACGGCACGTACGCGCTGCGCGACGTCGACCTGCGGATCGATCCCGGCGACTTCGTCTTTCTCGTCGGCTCCTCGGGCGCAGGCAAGTCGACTCTCATCCGACTGCTGATCCGCGAGGAGCTGCCGACGACCGGCCGCGTCATCGTCGATGGCGACGACGTCGCGCGCATGCCCCGCTCCCGGATCCCGCGCCTGCGGCGCAAGGTCGGCGTCGTCTTCCAGGACTTCAAGCTGCTCCCGACGAAGACCGTCGCTGAGAACGTCGCGTTCGCGCTGATCGTGACCGGTCATGAGGGACACGTCGTGCGCGAGGAGACCGAGCGCGTACTCTCGCTCGTCGGACTCTCGCAGCGCCGCGATCACTTCCCGAATCAGCTATCCGGCGGTGAGCAGCAGCGCACCGCGATCGCGCGTGCGCTCGTGAATCGTCCGCGGATCCTGATCGCGGACGAGCCGACGGGCAACCTCGATCCGGTGACGAGCTGGGAGATCATCAAGCTGCTGGTACGCGTCAACGACCTCGGCACCACGATGGTCATGGCGACGCACAACGCGGAGATCGTGAACGCGCTCCGCCGCCGGGTGATCCACCTCGATCACGGCGCGGTCGTGCGCGACGAGCGCGAAGGCCTGTACGCCGCATGAACCGGGTCGCATACGTCATCGGCGCGGCCGCTCAGGGATTCTGGCGCAACCCGGTGATGAGCCTGGCCTCGACCTTCACGGTCACGCTGATGCTCCTGCTATTCGCGTTCTTCCTGACAACGGATCGTGGGCTGCAGGCCGCGGTGAGCGTCCTCGAGTCGAAAGTCGAGCTCGCCGCCTTCATCGACGACAACGCCAAGGTGTCGGAGATCCTCGGGCTGCGCGCGCGGATCGAGGCCGACCCAGCCGTCTCGCGCGTCGACTACATCACGAAGGACCAGGCCCTGCAGCGGCTCCAGGACATCGCGTCCCGCCGCAAGGACTTCGTCGTCGCGGACGTCGAGTCCAACCCGCTGCCGGCGTCGCTCGAGATCAAGCTCGTCGATGCGCACGAGGCGAAGCGCATCGCAGAGCAGTTGCGCGCCGAGATCGGCCGGGGCGTCGTATCCGACGTCATCGACAACCCACAGGTCGTCGATCAGCTGCTCACGATCACGCGCGTGCTTTCGGTCGGCGGCATCGCGGTCCTGACGATGATGCTGTTCGTCGCACTGTTCGTGATCGTCAACACGATCCGCATCGCGGTCCATGCCCGACGGGACGAGATCGAGATCATGCAGCTCGTCGGCGCGTCCGACTGGTTCGTGCGCTGGCCGTTCATCCTCGAGGGAATGCTCGTGGGCGCGCTTGGCGCGATCGTCTCGCTCGCGGTGCTGTTCGCCGCCGCCGGGCCGGTGACCACGGCGATGCTCGATTTCCTGGTGACTCTGCCGATCTCGCTGGGTCCCGAATTCGCCGTGCAGCTCGTCGCGAGCGTGCTCGGGGTGGCGCTGCTCGTCGGCGCGGGAGGGGCGTCGCTCTCGGTGCGCGCCCACCTCGCGAAGTGAGGTCGCCCTTGACCGCGTGGCGCGCGAAGTGGGACCATGCGCCGGCTATGGGAACTCCCCGGGACGGCCGGGGAGGTGGGCGGAGGAAGAGCGGACTGCGCGCGACGATCGTCGCGCTGGCGGCACTCGCCCTGTTCGTCGGCCAGCAGATGCCTGTCGCCGCGGACGATCCGCTGCAGGAGGCGATGCGGCGCAAGGAAGAGCTCGAGCGCGCCGTCTCCGTCTCGCGGGCGAACGCCGAGCGTTACCGCCAGGCCGCGAACCAGTTCCAGGCCGCCGTCGATGCCGCCAACACGCGGATCGCGGGCCTCGCTGCTCGTGAGGAAGAGGCCCAAAGCGCGGCCGAGGCGCTGGGGTACGAGATCCAGATCGCGGAGGAGCAGCTCGCGCTCGTGTCGTTCCAACTCGACGAGACACGCGCGCTCGCGTCGTCGCTCCATGCGCAGGCCGACGAGCTACAGCGTCAGCTCGCGCGGCGCGAGGATCTCTACGCCAAGCACCTGGTCACCACCTATCGCCAGGCGCTGATCAGCCCGCTCGAGATGCTGCTCTCGTCGCGCACCCTCACCGAGTTCGCGAACCGGGTGCAGCTGATGATCTTCGTGAACCGCCAGGACCAGCAGCTCGCGAACGAGATCCGCTCGATCCGCACCGACACGACGAAGAAGCTCGAGGACGCGGGCTTCAAGGAGAAGGAGGTCATCGGCCTCCAGGACCAGATCACCGTCCAGAAGAAGCGGCTCTCAGAGCAGAAGGCGGAGTACGACGACCTCGTCGCGAGGATGCAGGCGTCCATCACGACGCAGGCCGACGTGCGTGGCCAGGCCGCCGTCAATCGGAATCAGGCGATCGGCGCGTTGGGGAACGCGAACCGCGAGACGGCCAACCTCAACAAGAAGCTGGAGGAGGCCGAGGCGCTCTACGCGCAGCTCGCCGCCGAGCAGGCCGCGAAGAGCGGACTCGGCGTCTTCAGCGGAAGCAGGCTCGCGATGTGGCCGCTCTCGGGCCCGATCACGTCAGGTTACGGCCCCCGGTGGGGCGGGTTCCACAACGGGATCGACATCGCCGCGCCGATGTACACGCCGATCCGCGCCGCGGCGTTCGGCCAGGTCACGACCGTGGGAAAGCCGTACCTCGCGTACGGCGACACCGCGACCGTCGTGATCATCGCGCACGGCAGCAACTTCTCGACGCTGTACGGGCACCTCGACGACACGCGCCGCCCACCGCCGGTGCGCCTTGGTCAGATGGTGAACGCGGGCACGATCATCGGCTACGTCGGCATGACCGGATGGACGACCGGGCCGCATTGCCACTTCATGACCATCGTCAACGGACAGGTCACCAACCCGATCCCGTACCTCCCCTAGTCGGCGCCCTTTCTCACCCGTTCGGTCTGGATCGCACGTCACATTGACGCGGCGTCCCGCGGCGTGTGAGCATGGGCGATGAAAGAAAGGAGGTGATGTGGAGTGGGCGATGCCAGTGGGAAACCAAAGACCCAAGGGCGCTCACTTCGGCCTTTCGTAATGAAACCAACTGAGGTGATCGCGCACTAACCCGAGGTCTTTGGAGACCCCGGTGACAGCGGCGGCAGCGATGCCGCCGCTGTCTCTTTTTGCCGCTCTGTACGCTCTCGCAGATGCGCGAACGCAAGCGTTCCACACCTGAAGCACCCGAGAAGAAGCCGCGCGACGTGCAGTTGGGCGACAACCGCAAGGCGACCTTCGACTACGCGATCGAGGAGCGGATCGAAGCGGGGATCGCGCTCACTGGCACGGAGATCAAGTCGCTGCGCGCCGGCCGCGTGAACCTGCGCGACGGTTACGCGCGCATCGAGCACGGCCAGGCCTGGCTGCGCAACGTCCACATCGCGCCGTGGACGCACGCCGCACACGACAATCACGAGCCGCTTCGGCCGCGCAGGCTTCTGCTCCACCGGAGTGAGATCGGCCACCTCGCCGGATCGGTCGCGCAGAAGGGCTACACCCTGGTGCCGCTGCGCATGTACACGAAGAACGGGCGCGCGAAGGTCGAGCTCGGCCTGGCGCGCGGGAAGCGGCGCTACGAGAAGCGTCACGTCATCAAGGAGCGCGAGGCCGCGCGCGAGATGGACGCGGCGGTCCGCCGCCGCGTCCCCCGCAGCTCTTAGCTGGTCTCGCCGAACGCCGGCGCCGCCGACTCCACGCGCTCCGGGGGCGTGTGGCCGCGGATCGGGACCTCCTCGAGGAACAGCGACGCGATCACCGCGATCGTGACGATCGCGGTCGCGTAGATGAATACGTCGTGGATCGTGGAGGCGAGGGCGGCGCGGATCGCGTCCAGAACCTGATCGAACACGGGCTGGAACTGCGGCGGGAGCTGCGCGCGCGTCGCGGCGATGCGCGCCTGGTCGAAGATCGCCTGCGGGCTGCCACCCTGGGGTATGGCGGAGACGGCCTGAGCCGGGAGGTTGAGCGAGGCGATCGAGCTGCTGATGTTCTGCGGCAGCTGATGCGACAGGATCGCGCCGAGGATCGAAACCCCGATGGTCCCGCCGATGTTCCGCCAGAACTGGATCTGGCTCGACACCACACCGAGGTACTTGCGGGCGACCGCGCTCTGCGTCGCGTTGATGTACAGGGGAAACGTGACGCCAAGCCCGATGCCGACGAGCACGAGATCGCGGACGACGTCGATCTCGGGAGTGGCGATGCTGACCTGCGCGAGGAGATAGAGGCCGGACATCATCACGAGGATCCCGGCCGTGCCGACGAGGCGGTAGCGGTCGATGCGCGTGATGATCTGGCCCGTCACGAGGCTCGACGCGACCAGGCCCAGCATCATCGGCGTGACGAGCAGGCCGGAGTTCGTCGCCCCGATCCCGAGGACGCCCTGATAGATGAGCGGCACGTACAGGATCGCGCCGAACATCCCGAACGAGACGAAGAAGCCGGTGATCATCGAGACCGCGAACGTACGGTTCCTCCAGAGGCCGAACGGGACGATGGGGTGCTCCCCGCGCTGCTCGATGACGAAGAAGATGACGCCCATCACCGCGGCCAGCCCGAGCAGGCCGAGCACCTCCGGCGAAGTGAACTCGTGGTCACGGGTGATCGAGAAGCCGACGAGCATCGGCACGAGTGTCGCCGCCAACGCGAACGCGCCCACGAAGTCGATGTCGCGCCAGGAGGCCTTGTGAGCGACCGCCGGCATCGTCGCGAACACGACCGCGAGCGCGACGAGACCCACCGGCACGTTCACGTAGAAGACCCAGCGCCAGCCGACGTTGTCGGTGAGGTAACCGCCGACCACGGGGCCGACGATCGACGCGATGCCGAAGATGCCGCCGAAGACGCCCTGCACCCGGGCGCGCGTGCGCGGGTCGAAGAGGTCGGCGACGGAGGCGAAGACGCTCGCGAAGAGCACTCCGCCGAACAGTCCCTGCACCCCTCGGAAGAGCACCAGCTCGGTCATGTTCTGCGCCTGGCCGCACAAGGCCGAGGCGAGCACGAACCCGAGGATCCCGATGAGGAGGACTGGCTTGCGACCGAAGAGGTCGCCGAGCTTGCCAGAGATCGGTGTCGTCGTCGTGGACGCGACCATGTATGCGGTCGCCACCCACGCGTAGAACTCCAGGCCCTGCAGCTCGCCGACGATGCGCGGAAGCGCCGTGCCGACGATGGTCTGATCGAGCGCGGCGAGGAACATCGCCAGGGCGACGCCGATCGTCGCCAGGATCCGGGCGTTACGGCTCAGCTCAGCGGGCATGTGCGCTCTCCTTGTGTGTGATGCGACGGACGCTGCGCTCTGACCGTGAAGCCGCCGTGAAGGTGCGATGGAGACTCGTTGTCGACGCCGCGTCGGTCGCGGCGAATGCCGCGCGCAGATCCGCGAACGACGCGTGCAGCCGAAGCTGCTGTGCCGGTGTCAGCCGCGCGAGGACCGCCGCGAGCGCCGACGCCGCGGCGTGCTCGTAACGCTGCCGCTGCCGCCTGCCCTCGGGCGTGAGCACGAGCACCACCGCGCGGCGATCTTCTGGATCGGTTTCGCGGCGGACGAGGCCCTCTTGGACGAGCCCCTCGACCAGCTCGCTGACCCCGGCGGCGCTCAGCTTGAGATGCTGCGCGAGCAGACCCGCGCGCAGCGGCTTCGCGCCGAGGACGAACAGCAGGCGGCAGCGCTCCGGAGAACCGAGACCGCACTCCTGCGCGGCGCGCCACGCGAGCCGGCCGAAATGCGGCGTGATCGCCAGGAGGCCACGCGCGAGCTCGAGCGGCTCCACCGGGCGCCGGGATCGCGAAAGTGTATCGGCCATCACATTCCTTCGGTCGCCAAATGATTCGGAGGCCGAAGTATCTCGCCGGCGGGCGGCCAGCGTCAACCCAGCCGGACGTATCGCTGGCGACATTCGCGCGGGTACCGGAGGGTCCGGGTCCGGCAGGCCGCGACCGCGAGCACGCATCCGCCGTCTGGCGCGCTCTGGCACCGCCGATGCGGGGGCTCCCTAGCAGCGATCGAAGGAGGCCTATATGCGTATCGATCTCGATGCCGCCGTGCGCACCAAGGACGGCCACCGCGCGGGCAACGTGAAGGGCGCGATCTGGGATCCCAAGGCAAATGAGATATCCGAATTCGTGATCAAGACGGGGGGACTTCTCGGACGCGACGTCCTCGTGTCGCGCGATGTGCTCGACCGCGCCTCGCGCGAGGGCGACGAGATCGTCGTGGATCTCACCAAGAGCGAGCTCGATGAGCTCGCGACGTACGAGACCGGCGCGTACGAGTCGCCGCCACCGGGCTGGTTCGCTCCAGCCGCCTACGGGTTCCCGGCGGGTGGCTACCTCTGGCCGGTCGGTAGCACTGAGCCGGTCGCGGAACCGGCGCCGAAGGAGACGCAATCGCGCCGCACGCCGGACATCCGCAAGGGCATGAACGTCCGCGACAAGGATGGCAGCGTGATCGGCGCCGTCGAGCAGGTGAACGTCGACGGCACGACGGGGGAGCTGCGCGGGGTCGTGGTCCGTCTGGGCGGCACCGTGGAACGGCTCGTCGGCGGCGGAGAGACGATGGAGATCGACGCCGAGCACATCGAACGCGTCGACGACGAGGTGCGTCTGGCCAGCGACCGGGCCGAGATCCGCGGGCGCGAGCGAGCCTAGCGCTCTTTCCTGTGCGCGACCTTGCGGGCGGCGAGGTTGCCGCCGGCGCGTCGATCCACCGCATCGCCGCGCGGGGCGGTATCGGTGCGGCGCTTGCCGACTCGTGCATTGGGTCCAGCGTGGCGGCTCGGGCTCACGCGCGGTCTGCTGCGTGGCAGCTTCGTCGGCCCGTTCGAATCCCGACTTCGGCTCAGGACGCGGCGGCGAGAAACCATCGCGCGCCGCGAGCTCCCGGTTGCGCTCCTCCTGGCCCGCGGGGATGTTGCCCTTCGGGGCGCTGCGTGGATCGCGCTCTTTTGCAAGGTCGGCTGGCGCGCGGTCCGACGGTCGCTCGTCCGCGGGGATTCCGCTCCGGAGTGGGGAAGTCGCCGTCGCCCTTGGAGTGTTCGCGCCGCGCACGAGATGTGCTTACTCGTGAGTGGAAGGAGCAAGCACCATGGCCGCACGGAAAGCGACAGAACAGGAAGTCGTCGGCGACAAAGAGCACCAGCATGAGCACGAGCAGGAGGTCCATACCCACGACCACTGGCACGTGAGTCATCACCACACCGACGGCGACTTCGAGCACCGTTCCCACTATCACCAGCACGAGCACAATCACGCCGCCCTGACGCACGCGCACAAGGACCGCAGCGAGGACGAAGAGAAGTCGGAGCACGATTCCATGGCGCACATCCACGACCACAGCGCTCCGACCGGAAGCCGGAGGACCGCCCGGTAGCATCGCGGGAGGTGACGGAGATGCCGCAGGAGGCTTGGACGGCCAAACGCGAGCGCCAGTACGAGCACATCAAGTCGAACGAGAAACAGCGCGGGCGGCCCGAGCGTGTCGCCGAGCGGATCGCGGCAGCGACGGTGAATCGCACGCGGACAGCGAAGGGCGAGACGAAGGAGCCGAAGAGCGCGGTCGAGCGGAGCCAGGCCAAGAGCGCCGCTCGCCAAGCTAGCCGCCGCGCCGGGAGTCGCGGCGGCAAGGCGCGCGCGAAGGGTCGCTGAGCGAGCTCACCGCACCGGACTACTGGCTCGCGCGGCTCCTCTTCCAGCGCGCGCTCGGCGTGGTCTACCTCGTCGCCTTCCTCGTCGCGGCGCGTCAGTTCCGGCCGCTGCTGGGCGAGCGCGGCCTGCTTCCGGTCCCGGAATTCATACGCGCGATCCCATTCCACCGCAGCCCGAGCCTCTTCTACTGGCGATACTCCGATGGCATCCTCGGGGTCGTCGCTTGGGGCGGGGCCGCGCTCGCGACGGCGGTCATCCTGGGCCTTCCCGATGGGTGGCCACTCCTGCTCGAGATGCTCGTGTGGATCCTGCTCTGGGCCCTGTACCTGTCGATCGTCAACGTCGGTCAGACTTTCTACGCATTCGGCTGGGAGACGCTCCTGCTCGAGACAGGGTTCCTCGCCATCTTCCTGGGTCCCGCGTGGACCGTGCCGCAGCTGCCCCTCGTGTACCTGGTCCGCTGGCTGGTCTTTCGGGTGGAGTTCGGTGCCGGACTCATCAAGATCCGCGGCGACCAGTGCTGGCGCGATCTCACCTGCCTCTACTACCACCACGAGACGCAGCCCATGCCCAACCCGCTCTCCTGGTACTTCCATCATCTGCCGAAGCGCCTCCACCGGGTCGAGGTGCTCGGCAACCACTTCGCGCAGCTCGTCGTGCCGTTCTTCCTGTTCTTCCCTCAACCGGTCGCGACGCTCGCGGGCCTGGTGATCGTCGGGACGCAGTCCTGGCTGATCCTCTCCGGGAATTTCTCCTGGCTGAACTTCATCACGATCGTCCTGGCCCTTTTCGCGTTCGACGACGCCGCGCTCTCGCGGCTCCTCCCGATCGACCGCGCGCCGCTCGTCGCCGATCCCGTCCACCAGTGGCTGGTCATCGGCGTGTCGGCCATCATCGTTCTGCTCAGCTACCGCCCGGCGCGCAACCTCGTCTCGCGGCGGCAGCTCATGAACTACAGCTTCGATCCGCTGCATCTGGTGAGCACGTATGGCGCCTTTGGATCGGTCACGAAGGAGCGCGACGAGGTGATCATCGAAGGGACCGACGAGGCGGTGCTGACGCCGTCGACGCAGTGGCGCGAGTACCCGTTCAAGGGAAAGCCCGGCGACGTACGGCGCCGCCCGCCACAGTTCGCGCCGTACCACCTGCGGCTCGACTGGCTCATGTGGTTCGCCGCGATGTCGTCGCCGATGTACCACGAATGGTTCGTGCCGTTGCTCGCGAGGCTGCTCGAGGGCAATACGGCGACGCTGCGCTTGCTGCGGTCGAACCCGTTCCCCGACGCGCCGCCGCGCTTCATCCGGGCGCGGCTGTACCGGTACCGCTTCACCACGCCACGCGAGCGGCGAGAGACCGGCGCGTGGTGGAACCGGACGTTGCTGGGCGACTACGTGCGTCCACTATCGCTCCGCAGCCCTACGCGCTAGCTTCGATCCGGTGAGCGCGATCCAGACCGAACCGGAGAGCGGCGCCGTCGACGCCATCTGGCGCGACCACGCGGTCCCCGGTGTCGCCGTCGGGCTGATCGCGGACGGCGAGGAATGGCTCTCCGGCTTCGGGGTGACGAACGTCGAGCACCCTCTGCCGGTCGACGCCGACACGCTCTTCCAGATCGGCTCGATCACGAAGACGGTGACCGCGACGGCCATCATGCGGCTCGTCGAGCAGGGAACGCTCGCGCTGGACGTGCCCGTGCGCACCTATCTGCCGGATCTTCGTCTGCGCGACGAGGACGTCGCGGCGCGTGTCACGCTGCGCCACCTGCTCACACACACCGGCGGCTGGTTCGGTGACTTCTTCGAGGACACCGGCGCGAACGACGACGCCCTCGCGCGCTACGTCGCGAAGCTCGATTCGCTCGAGCAGCTCACCCCACTGGGCGCGCTCTGGTCGTACAGCAACTCGGGGTTCGCGCTCGCGGCGCGCGTGCTCGAGGTCGCGAGCGGTGCACCCGCCGAGACGGCGGTGACGGATCTGGTCCTCCGGCCACTGGGCATGACGCGGTCGTTCTTCTTCGCGCGCGACGCCATCACGCATCGCGTCGCCGCGGGTCATTTCGTGTACGACGAAGGCCCGCGCGTCGCGCGGCCGTGGTACATCCCACGCAACGCGCACGCGATCGGCGGCCTCGTCTCGAGCGCGCGCGACATGCTCAAGTACGCGCGTTTCCACCAGGGCGAGGGGACCGCGCCGGACGGGTCCCGTCTTCTGTCCGTCGAGTCGCTTCGCTCGATGCGCGCGCCGCAAGTGAAGGGCGCGCTCGATAACCACGCCGGATTGGCGTGGTCGCTTCGTGAGATCGGGAGCGTCCTGATGGCGACTCACACCGGTGGGACGATCGGCCAGCAGGCGCTGCTCGCGCTCGTGCCCACGAGGAGCTTCGCGCTCGTCGTTCTCACGAACTCCGGACACGGATCCCTCGTTCATCAGGCCGTCCTGCAGTGGACGCTCGCGGCACGTCTCGGCCTGCGCCTGCCCGAACCGGCGCGCGAGACGCGGACCGCCGACGAGCTTGCGGGATATAGCGGCGTGTATGAGAGTCCCGGAAATCGCATCGAGCTGACGCTCGTCGATGGGGCGCTTGTCCTCCGCAGCGAGTCCAAGGTCTCGCTCGCGAGCGAGTACGAGCGGAAGCCGCCGCCCCTCCCGCCGGCGAGGATCGCGTTCTGCGGTCTCGATCGGATCCTTGTGCTCGACGGGCCGACGCGAAACACGCAGGGCGAGTTCCTGCGCGATGGATCAGGCGCGATCGACTGGCTGCGCATCGGCGGACGCATCCACCGCAGGTCCGCCGGCTAGCAAGGACTGTCGTGCTGCCCTCTCGATCTGCTGTCGCGGCAACGCGGCCAGTTCGTGCTAGCCCCGCTCGCGCTTTGGAGCCTTAACGAAGAGCGGGTCGAGGTGCATGCGGCGATGCGAGGCGACGTGCCCGACGATGTCGGCGGGCCAGTGGGGCGACCATCTCTTGGCGAAGGCCTGGGTCGGGGCCTCGCGCAGCGCCTTCAGCGTCGCGCGATGGGCGGCCCGATGCTCCGCCACGATCGTCCTCGCTGCCGTGCGGTGAGAGCGCTCGTAGATCCGGGCATTCGGCTCGTGGCTACCCGCGCCGTATGGCGCGTCGTATGGCTCGAGCGGGCTCCGGTCATGGGTGATGCGGCGAACGTCGCGCAGTTTCCACGCGGTCAGATGCGCGATCACGTCCTTCACCGTCCAGCGGATCCGCGCGCGGTCGTCGAACACATAGCGCTCGAAATCGGCCGGGCGTAGACGCCGCACGATCGCATCGAGCGCCTCGTACTCGGCCTGGGCGCGCTTGATGACGCTGGCGCGTGTGTGCTTTACGCGCGCGCCGCCCTGCTTCACGCGAGTGTTCTACGACGAAAAGCCGGAGGACACCGGGTTCTCACCGACGTGTTTCCGCTTGTTGCGTCCGGCGAGCCCGCATCGACAAGTGGAGCGAGACAGGCGTTCATTCAGCCGCTCGTCCTTTCGTTGCATCGCGCCAGGCGACTTGCGCTTCGCCAGACTTTCGTTGCACAGACGAGAACGCGCTGCCGCACGCGATGCACCTTGCTCCCTTGAATGTGTGCTGGGCTTCCGGGCGTGACAGTGGGCGACACCCCTCGTTGGTTCAAGCTTTCCCGGGCTGTTATAAGTGCCGTGCTGGCCGAGATACTGCTGTTTCACCACGCACAGGGACAGACACCCGGATTCCTCGCGTTCGCCGACGAGCTGCGAGCTGCCGGACACGTCGTTCATGCCCCCGACCTCTACGACGGCAAGACCTTCACCGACCTCGAAGAGGGCGTCCGTTACGCGAAGGACGTTGGTTTCGCAACGATTGGAGAGCGCGGTCGACGCGCCGCCGATGGCTTACCGAACGAGCTTGTCTATGCCGGATTCTCGCTCGGCGTGATGCCCGCGCAGGAGCTTGCCCAGACGCGCCCCGGCGGCAAGGGCGCGCTGTTGTTTTCCGGCGCTTTCCCGGCCTCCGAGTTCGGCGGCTCGTGGCCGCCGGGAGTTCCGCTCCAGATCCACATGATGGAGGACGACGAGTGGGGTGCGGAGGACCTCCCCGCCGCGCGCGAGCTCGTTGCGACGATCGAGGGCGCGGAGTTGTTCCTGTACCCCGGCGATCGACACCTGTTCGCCGACAACAGCCTGCCCGCCTACGACGAAGGTGCCGCGAAGCTGCTCATGCAACGCGTGCTTAGCTTCCTCGACAACATCAAGTAGCTGCGATAGCTCACCGCCGCATGACCCACAGCGGCATCCAGGCGCGATTCGTCGCGGCGTACTCACGGACGCCCACGCACCCGCTCGGGTCGAGCGTGCGCGGTCGCATCTACGACATGAGCCCGCGGCCGTAGGAGAGCTCGACCTCACTGTATTCGGCATTGTCAACGACAAAGCGAAGCTCGCGGCCTCTGGATCGACCGAGTCGCCGGCGCTCGTCGCGTGGGTGCGCCTCGTTGAGCGTCTCGAGCGCTTCACCACGAAGAACCAGTCGGCGATCGTGCTCGTTCACGATGAGGACGGCGATTTCGTGCGGAAGGTCGCGCGGCGCACGCGACGCCTTGGAATTGTCGGCGCGCACTACGGCTCCGGGTCCTTGAAGCTCAGGTAGCGGACTGCTCGTACCAGCTGAGGACACGCAGCGCCCGCAGCGTGTTCCACCGGCTGGGCCGACTGTCGCCGTCCTCGAACGCAAAGTGGACCTTGCCGAGATGCGTGTTCTCCAGCAGCCAGGTGCCATCGGGCTGCTGCTTGGATCGGAGCAAATCGATCGCTTCGTCGATCCGCGAGTCCGGCACATCCCCGACCGAGCGGAAGTATTCGAGGGCACGCAGCACGTCGTAGTGCCAGCGGGTCGGAAACGAGAATTGCAGCCAGGCTGGGTTGACGACTTCGCCGGTGCTCTTACGTCGGACCAGCTTTCGTTCGAGGAGGTACTCCTCGCCCCGGCGCCGAGCCGCGATGGATTCCGCAGCGCCACCGGTTGCGCGCTCGTGCGCCAACAATCCTTCCAGGACGTTGATCGTGGTCGCGAACGACGAGCGGACGGAACCGTTCTCCACCTCGCAGTTCCACCCGCCGTCCTCGAGCTGCTCACCAAGTAGGCGGGCGACCACGCCATCCACATCTTGATCAAAGTAGGTGCCGAGTGTGACGGTCCTGCCATTGATGCACGGCTCGACCTCGCCGCTGAAGAACGGCTGCCCGGCGTGCTCCCAACTGCAGTGGTCTCTGACCAGCGCCACCGCCCGGCGCACCCGGTCAGAGCACGGGTCGACCCCGAAATCACGCAGCAGCTGGAGTGTTGGCAGCGTGGCGGTCCAGGGCTGGCCCTGGTTCTCTTTGCGCCAGTTGAAGCTCCGCGCCGGGAAGCACGCGCCTCCCGCCCACTGGCCGTCTTCGCCCTGCAACGCCAGCAGTCTGGCACCCCAGCCCTCGGTGGCCACCCGCGCGCGCTCCGCCGCGACGACCTCAGCCGAAGCATGGACAAGATCGCGCAACACCTGCCAGCGGATGGCGGGGTCCGAATCGAGCAGCCAGTCCAGTACGGTCATGCGGGCTGAGTCTAAAAGTCCACCGCTCATGCAAATCCGCATGGCCACCACGCGCAGAGCTGCTTCCAGATGCGCCAGGGGCGCATTCACATCTCGATCGCAGAGCTGCTTCCAGATGCGCCAGGGGCGCATTCACATCTCGATCGCTGTGAAAAGAAGCGTGAGCCCCAAACGCCACGCGACCTTTCACACGTGCGACCGATGGCGGCTCTCGCTTCAGACCCGCCATCCGGACGCTTCGGGATCACCACGCCCCGCGCGCCCTGTGGAGATGGGGGAGGGTCGAACTCCCCGTCCAAGGCCCTTGATGTGGTCGCTTCTACGAGCGTAGTCGGCGTTTTATTTGTCTCGGGGATCCGAGCGCCCACCGACGCGCTCTCGGTTCCCCCAGGCCGGAAATCTTATCCCCGCCTACCGGCCGATCGGCGGGTCGCACCTCCGCTTCTTTCGTCCTTCCCGGCCCGCGGAGGGGAGACCGGGAGGACGCTCACTGACTAGGCAGCGAGTGCGTAGCTTGTGTTGCCAGTTATCTGGCTGCCGTTCGGATTAACGAGGAGGAACGGCGTTCCTCGGCTCGCGACGCTCACGTCGCCGACCCTGTCGAAACCACGCATCCCCGTGGCCTTCTTCAGGCACCATCATTCTAAACGTTGAGAAGTGCCTATCTGTTCCTCGCGCTCGCCATCATCGCGTGTTCGAGCCCAAAGCCCGAGCCCACGATCGCCGCGCCCCGCGCCACGACCGCCGCGCCCGCAACCACGGCCCCGCCCACGGTCGCGCCCGTGACGGCAACGCCCGCGCCGCAGACGCCGTCGCCCTCAGCGATCCCGACGGTCGCCGTGCGCTACGTCGCGATCGGCGCATCCGACACGGTCGGCGTCGGCTCGAGCGATCCGGCGAGCGGGTCGTGGCCCGCGCGCGTCGCGAAGCTGCTTCCTCCGGGAAGTGCCTACATCAACGTCGGCGTCTCCGGTTCGCTCGTGTCGGGGGCACGCGCGCAGCAGCTCCCGGGCGCGATCGCGCAGCGCCCGACCGTCGTGTCGATCTGGTTGGCCGTCAACGATCTCAATGCGGGTATCGAGCCGACCGCGTACGCGAGCGAGCTTGGCGCACTCGTCGACGGCCTGATCGCGGGGACGCAGGCGAGGGTCTTCATCGGCAACGTTCCCGATCTGCGCCCGGTGCCCGCCTACGCGCAGGCCGACAAGGCGGTGCTGCTCGCGCGCATCAACGCCTACAACGCCGCGATCGCCGCGATCGCGGCCAAGAGGCCGGGCCGTGTGATCGTCGTAGACCTCTTCACCGGAAGCGCGGAGCTGGTCGGCCAGATGACCGTCTCGCCTGATGGATTCCATCCATCCGATGGGGGCTACCAGCTCATCGCCGATCGCTTCGCCGCGCAGATGAAAGCGAACGGGATACCGCTTCGCTAGCTCGCGACCTCGAGCGCGACCTCGCGCCGCGCCTCGCCCCGCAGCGTTCGGGCCATGATCGCGGTCCCCGCGACCATGAAGAGCAGGCCCACGGCCAGCACCGCGCGCGTATCGACGAAGCCGAGGAGCGCCGACGCGGCGAACGGGGCCGCGGTACCGCGAACGCCCAGGAGGAAGGACTGCGCGGCCGCGTACTCCGCCGTGCGCCCCGCCGGCGCCACCTGAACGATGTTCGTGTGATACGTGAGCTCCGAGCTGGCGATCGTGATCCCGGCCACCGCCGCGACCGGCAGCAGCGCCCACGACGCTGGCGCGACGAGGTAGCCGATCGGAACGAGCAGCACGAGCAGTGTCGCGAGGAAGGTCTGCCGCAGCGACGACCCGCGGTCGATCATCCGGCCGACGAAGAGATACGCCACGATCATCGTCGCCAGCTGCACCGCGGCAAGGATGCCGACGAACGAGTTCGACGCGTCGAAGTGGTCCACGAGCATGAGCGGATAGATCGCGACGTTCATCAGGTTGCCCCAGCCGAACACCGTGAACGCGATGAGCAGCTGGCGGTACCGTTGGTCCGCCCACACGTCACGCGCGATCTCTCGCGCGGGCCGGCGCCCATGCGGCGTCGAGGTGCCATCGCTTTGGACGCGGAAGAAATTCAGCGCGCCGGGGAGCGCGACGAGCGCCGCGGCGGCGAAGACCCACTGCGCGGGCACCGCGTCGATGAGCGTGCCCGCGACGGCCGCGGCGACGATCCCGGAGATCGCGGCGCCGATGCGCACGCTCGCCATCGCCTGGGCGCGCTCGCTATCCGGATACATCCCCTGCATGAGCGCGGTGTATGCCGCGACGTTGGCGATGCTGATGATCCAAGAGGCCACCGTCGTCACGGCGAGCATCAACGGCGTCGTCGCCACGAGCACCCCAACGAGGAAAACCGTGCGCGAGAGCGTGACCGTACCGGCGACGACGCGCACCAGCGGAAGATGCGCGAACGCGTAGGCGAAGATGGGCGAGCAGAGATGCCCGATGAAGGGCGAGGCGACGACGAGCGCGACCTCCGTCGCCGATCCGCCCATGCGGCGGACGACCACCGGCATGAAGGCGACGAGCACGGCCACGTAGACCCCACCGCAGATCGCGCTGAAGAGGTCGATTCGGAAGTTCTGGCGCACGCGCGCCGGCGCCCAGTTCGCGACGGTCACCGAGTGAGGCTAACGGCCGAGTGAGCGCCGTGTCACCGGGCCGGATCGCGAGTGGGTGTCAGCGACGGCGGCCGTGCCTCGAGCGAGCCTCGAGACCGCCGGCATCGACACGAGGGGACGCCAAGGCGAGGAGGCGGTCCCGTCGGCAAGCGAGAGGCACGGCCGACGGCGCCTCAACCAACTAGCGATCCGGTCGGGGACGGTAGCCGCCCGGACGTGGCCCGTACCCTCGGCGCGGGCCATAGCCGGGGCCGCCGCTCGGCCGCGGGCCGAATCCGCCGGGACGCACCGGGCCGCGCGCGCCCGGTGCGGTCGAGCTGATCACGACGCGCCGGTTCGGCTCCATGCCGACTGATTCCGTCTTGACCCCCTGCTGCCCTTGGACCGCGAGGTGCACGATGCGCCGTTCGTACGCGAGCATCGGCTCGAGCGTCACGGCCTGACCCGTCGCACGCACGCGCGACGCGACGCGCGAGGCCATCTCCCGCAGCTGATCCTCGCGCCGGCGGCGGTAACCCTCGATGTCCACCGGCACGTGCACCGAGCGTCCGGCCTTCTTCGATGTGATCGCGCTGACGATCTGCTGCAGCGCGACCAGATTCTCACCGCCGCGGCCGATGAGCGCTCCGAGGTCGGCGCCGAGAACCTCGAGGCCCTCTTCGCCGGGACGGTCGTCCATCCGGACCTCGGCCTCGACACCCATCTTCGTGACGATCTCCTGAAGCACGGCCACACCGAGCGCGAGATCCTCGGGATACGCCGGTAGGGCCTCGTCGGCCTCCTCCCGGCGACGTCCCGCGTCGGGACGGCGCGGCACTTCGGCCTCATCCACGATGGGCTCCGGCTCCGCGGCACGTTCGTCCTCCTGGAACGAGAGGAGGACGCGCGCGTCTTCGCCTCCCATGCCAAGCACGTTCGCCGGCTTGCCCTTCTCGAGGATCTCGATGTCGACCTCCGTGCGCTTCTTGCCGAGCGCGCGCAGGCCGCGCTCGATCGCCTCCTCGACGCTGCGGCCGGTGAACTCCTCGCCACGTAGTGGGCTCATCGCCTTCCCCTCCGTCGTCCTCGTCTGCGACCTTCGTTCGGTCCATTCGATCTCGTGCTCGCCGGCGCGCCCTCGGGCGCCTTCTCGAGCGCGGCCATGTCGGCACGCTCTTCCGCGAGCGCGGCGGCCTCGCGCTTCCTCATCTGGCGGTCCGCGGGAGTCGGGATGCTTCGCAGGAAGGGCAGGTACTTCGGCAGCTGCCCCCATCCGCTCACGAAGTACTGCTGGACGATCTGGAAGAGCGTCGTGGTGATCCAGTACAGGGCGAGTCCCGCCGGGAAGGTGCGCCCCAGGAACACGGTCATGAGCGGGAAGGTGTAGGCCATCGACTGGAACATCCGCTGATTCGGGTCGTCGCTCTGCACCGGCTTGGCCGGCAGCGCCTGCACCGATGCGATCAGCTGCGCGATCCCAGCCGTGATCGGAAGGATCCACGGATCGGGATGCTGGAGGCCCTCCGTGATCCAGGGGAGCCAGTGCGCGGTCGTATCGAGCTTGCCGTCGAGCGGGATCGGGTTCGGCAGGAAAGTGAACACGCCGAAGACCTGCTGGAGCTGGTCGTGGGTGAGCCCCGGACATTCATTGTTCGGCGGCGGACCCAGGCCGCAGCCGAGCTGGGAGAGGGCCGCGTACAGCGCGAAGAGGATCGGCATCTGCAGGACCAACGGCAGGCATCCGGCCGCCGGGTTCACACCCCGCTCGCGGTAGAGCTTCATCTGCTCCTCGGCGAAGCGCTGGCGGTCCTTCCCGTACTTCTTCTTGAGCTCGTTCAGCGCGGGCGCGACCTCTTGCATCGCGCGTTGCGAGCGGATCTGCGTCACATAGAGCGGATACACCGCGAGTCGGATGAGCACGGTCACGACCACGACCGCCAGTCCAAAGTCGCGCGCGAAATAGAACGCCAGCGCGGTGATCGTCATGAGCGGATGGACCAGCAGCGCGTTCCATGGCTCTTGCAGGAAGCTCATCGCGCGTTGGCCCCCGGCACCGGGTCATAGCCACCGCGGCTGAACGGATTGCATGAGACGAGGCGGCGCGTCGCGAGCCATCCTCCGCGTAGCACGCCGTGCCGCTCGATTGCCTCCATCGCGTACTCCGAGCATGTCGGCGTAAACCGGCAGGCCGGCGGCAGCCCGGGGCTGACCCGGGCCTTGTAGAAGCGCAGCAGCGCCAGCACGAGCGCTTTCATCCGGCCTCACCGGCCGCGCGCAGCACCGAGGCCGCGGACGACCGCAGGGCCGAGAAATCCAAGGAAAGCGCCTCACGGCGGGCCGTCACGACCATGTCCACGCCCCGAAACGGGCCCGTTTCGGAGAGCGCGAAGCGGAACGCCTCGCGGATCCGCCGGCGCGCGCGGTTGCGTATCACCGCTCCGCCCAGCGTGCGCGGCGCGGACACGGTGAGACGAACGACGGCGAGGTCGTTGGGCCGCGATCGCGACGAGAACGCCGCTTCGCGGAGAGTGCGTCCCTCCGTGCGAACGGCATCGATGTCGCTCGATCGCCGCAGGCGTGCGGCGCTCATCACGTTCGCGACGTCAGACGACGGTCAGGCGCTTCCGTCCGCGCGCGCGGCGCGCCGCGAGGACCTTGCGACCGCCCGTTGTCCTCATCCGCGCGCGAAAACCGTGCACTCGCGCGCGACGACGCGTCTTCGGTTGATACGTGCGCTTCACGATCGGTCCCTTCTCCCCTGGAAAAGACGAATGAATGTTGTGATCAAAGGGGTGTGTGCGTGTATGCGAAGTTCAGCATATCAGCGCCGCGAGTTGCGACGCGAATGAACGAGAGCGCGTGGTTGCCCGCCTCGCGATGGCGGTGCTACTGTTCCGTGGCTTCCGGCGCGCTATCCATCTCTCGCTTCAGTTCGGTGTGGTGATCATCGCGTTCGATCGTTTTGTGGGGAGCGTCGTTGTTGTTCGAGCGACGAGAAGGGGAGCCGCTGAACCTCAAGCAGCTCTGGCACGCGGCGCTGGGTGAGCTTCAGGTCGGGCTGTCCAAAGCCAACTACGACACATGGTTCAAGGACACCGCGATCGTCTCCGAAGAGGACGACGTCTTCTGCGTTGGCGTTCCCAATGCGTTCGCGCGCGAATGGCTCGAGAACAAGTACCGCCTTCAGGTCCGGGACGCGCTCAGACACCTGATCGGACGAACGGTCGACGTTCGTTTCGTGACCTTGACTGCCGCCTCGGTACGCTCGGACCGGCCTGTGGCGAGCACGCAGTCAGGCGCGGCCCAGAACGCGGCGCCGGCGACCGCCCAGGAGCGGCGAGAGGCCCCTTTGGCCGCGGTCCTCAATGCTCGGTACACGTTCTCGACGTTCGTCGTGGGCTCCAACAACCGCCTCGCCCATGCGGCGGCTCTCTCGGTCGCGGAACGGCCGGGCCACAGCTACAACCCGCTCTTCATCTACGGCGGCTCGGGGCTCGGGAAGACCCACCTCATGCACGCGATCGGGCATGCCGTGATCTCGCGCCATCCGAAGAAGCGCGTCGCCTACGCGACGAGCGAGAAGTTCACCAACGAGTTCATCAACTCCATCCGCGCGCAGAAGGGTGAAGAGTTCCGGGAGCGCTATCGGCGGATCGACGTGCTCCTCATCGACGACATCCAATTCCTGACCGGTAAGGAAGGGACGCAGGAGGAGTTCTTCCACACATTCAACGCGATCCACGAGGAGGGCAAACAGATCGTCCTCTCGAGCGACCGCCCGCCGAAGGCGATCGAGCGCCTCGAGGACCGGCTGCGCTCGCGCTTCGAGTGGGGGCTCATCGCGGACATCTCGTCGCCCGATCTCGAAACGCGTATCGCGATCCTGCGCGCGAAGGCCGAGGCGCAGTCGATCGCGGTCCCGCCACCGGTGATCGATTTCCTCGCGCAGCGCATCGTGTCCAACATCCGCGAGCTCGAGGGGGCGCTCACCCGCATCGTCGCGTACGCCACGCTCAACGCGCTTCCGGTCACCACGCAGCTCGCGCAGGAGATGCTCCAGAACATCCTGTACAACCCGCGCCAGAAGACGCTCTCACCCGACCGCATCGTGGAGACGGTCGCGCGCTATTACGGCGTGCCGGTGGCGGAGTTGCGGGGAAAGGCGCGCGACAAGCAAGTCGTGCTTCCTCGCCAGATCGCGATGTATCTCATGCGTGAGGAGACGGAGGCTCCGCTCCTGCGGATCGGCGCGGCCCTAGGCGGCCGCGACCACTCCACCATCCTCCATGGCTGCGAGAAGATCGAGCGGGAGATGGCGGAGAACGACGACTTCCGGCGCGACGTTGGAGCGCTCCGGGAGATGCTGTACACCGAGTAGCGAGCCGGGCCCCAAAAATCGCCCGAAAAACCAAGTCTCTTCTCAGAGGGTCCGCGTGTGGATAAGCCTCCCGAATGTGTGGATAAGCGCACCCATTTGTGGACAGGGTTGTCCGAAGCGTGTTCACTAGAGGTACGGACGTCATGACTTCCGACATCGCGCGTTTCACGGTCCCGCTCGGTCCCCAGCCTTTCCATGGCGCATCCACGTCGCGCGCGATCACACGGCACGGCGGCCAGCGCACGGTGGGCGTGCGCGAAGGGCGACAACAGCATCTCGGAACGGGCATAGTCCACACCACTACTGCTGGTACTGCCGTCTTAGATAGATCTTCAGGACACAGCACGGGAGGGACCGCGTGAAGGTCACTTGTCTACAGGAGAACCTCGCACGTGGTCTCCAGACCGCGGGTCGCGCCGTCTCTACACGCGGCAGCTTGCCGATCCTCGGCAACGTGCTCCTGCGTACGGAAGGCGGCCGCCTCAAGCTCACCGCGACGAATCTCGAGATAGGGATCAACTACTGGGTGGGCGCGAAGGTCCATGACGAGGGCGCGATCACCATACCGGCGAAGCTATTCACCGACTTCGTGAACTCGCTACCGCCGGGCGACGTCGAGCTTTCGCTGAACGTGCGGACGAAGACCGTGCACCTGAAGCGCGAGCAGTACGAAGCGAACTTCAAGGGCATGGATGCCGAGGAGTTCCCCACCATCCCGGTCGCGCCGGACAAGCCGACGACCCGCATCACGATGTCGCAACTCCGGCAGATGATCATGGAGGTCGCGTTCGTCGCGACGACCGACGACAGTCGGCCGGTCCTCACCGGCGTGCTGACGACCTTCGAGGGTGACCGCATCACGATGGCCGCCGCGGACCCCTATCGGCTGTCGGTGCGACACGGGAAGCTCCTCGACAAGATCGATGGGAAGATCGAGGTGATCATTCCCGCCCGCAGCCTCCAGGAGGTCCAGCGGATCACGACAGACAGCGACGACACGGTCGAGATCTTCGTGACGCCGAACGCCAGCCAGGTCATCTTCCACACCGACGAAGCCGACCTCGTGTCGCGCGTGATCGAAGGCCAGTTCCCGAACTACCGACAGGTCATCCCCCAGGGAAAGCCCGCGACGACCGTCAAGGTGCAGCGCGAAGAGCTTCTGCAGGCGACGCGCCTTGCCTCGCTCTTCGCGCGAGACTCAGCCAACATGCTCCGCTTCCAAGTGGATCCGTCGGGAGACCGTCCGCTCGTCATCAGCGCGAACGCCGCCGAGGTGGGCGATAACACCGCGAGGGTGGATGCGACCGTGGACGGGCAGAACACCACGATCGCCTTCAACTCGCGATTCATCGCGGACGCCCTGGGCAGCCTCGTCGCCAGCGAGGTGGCCTTCGAGCTCGGTGGCCCACTCGCTCCGGGAGTCCTGAAGATCGTGGGCGACGACGACTACCTCCACGTGGTGATGCCGCTCCGCATCCCGGCCTAGCGCCGATGCGCGTCGGCGCGCTCACCCTCGACGACTTCCGAAGCTACGCGCTCGCGGAGATCGCGCTCGCTCACGGAACGACCGCGCTCGTGGGGCCGAACGGCGCGGGGAAGACCAACGTCCTCGAGGCGATCCACCTGGTCGCTCGCGGTGATTCGCCACGTTCGCACGACGACACCGAGCTGGTGCGCTGGGGAGCGAATACCGCCCGCATCCGTCTCGAGGTCGAGCGCGCCGAGGGTCATCGCCGGCTCGAGACACTACTGTTCGCTCCGCCGGAAGGAGAGCGCCGTCGACCGCGCCGCTATCTGGTCGACGGGGCAGGAAAGCGCGCCGACGACGTCGCCGGCGAGCTCGTCGTCGTGGCGTTCTTCCCCGAGGACGTCGAGCTCTTCGGTGCGGCACCGGGCGCGCGCCGACGGTTCCTTGACGCCATGCTGGGCCAGCTCGATCGCGCACATCGTCGCGACCTGCGGGAGCTCGCGCGCGTGCTGGAGCAGCGCAACGCGCTCCTGCGGGTCGCCCGCGATGAGTTGGAGCTGCCTGATGAGGAGATCGCGTTCTGGGACCGCGAGCTCGTTCGATTGTCCGCGGCGATCTCGCTCCGCCGCGCGCGGGTGGTGGCGGAGCTGACCGGACCGTTTCGGGCCGCGACCGAGCGCTTCAGCGGCGCGCAGGGCCTCGAGATCGCGTACGCCGGACAGGTGGATGGCTCGACCGAGGCGGAGCGCGCCGTGGGATATCAGCGCCTGCTGGGGGAGAAACGCGACCGCGAGCGGTGGCAGGGGACCTCGCTCGTCGGACCGCAGCGAGACGATCTCATCGTGACCTCCGGTGGCCGCGCGCTTCCATCGTTCGCGTCGCGCGGCGAGCAGCGCAGCGCGGTCCTGTCGCTGAAGATCGCAGAAGCCGCGTGGCTGGCATCTCGTGTCGGCGACATACCCGTCTTCCTGCTCGACGACGTGCTCTCCGAGCTCGACCCCAGCCGTCGTGAGGCGCTCGCCGCCGCCATCCCTGACGGCGCGCAGGTGCTGCTCACCGCGGCGATCCCGACGGCGCTGCCAGATGCCGTCGCGGACCGCGCGACGATCGTGCCGGTGCGCCGCGGTGAGCTCGGATGAGGCCGATCACACGCGTCGTCGATCGGACGCTGCGCGCGCTCGGTATCGACCGGGACGTCGCGCGCGCCGATGCCGTGCGGGCGTGGGAGGGCGCGGCGACCGCCGTCCTCGGCGTGGACGCCACAACGACGCGGGCGGTGCGCACCGATGGCGACACGCTCGTCGTCCTCGTGCCGACGGCGCAGTGGGCCGGCGAGATCCGGCTCCGGGAACCCGAGATTCTCCGCGTCCTCGCCGAGCGGGCGCCGCGAAGCCGGATCGGGCGAGTCCGGTGCGTGCCCTCGCCCTGATCCCGCGACTCTGGGAGACTCGCATGAGATGCCGCAAGCGAGCTTCGTGACGAAGGTCGGCAGCACCGCCGACATCCGAGCAAGCGAGTCCGACGTGATCGTCGTCAGCGAGCCGGAGACCGGCGCGACGCTGCGGACGAAGGGAAGGCTCTACCTCCTCTTCGAGGTCTCCCCGCAGGGCGCGTCGAGCGCGCTCGCGAAGGAGCTCGCGGAGCTTGCGCGACAGGAGTACTACTACGACCTCTCCGCCGGTATCGAGGTCTCGCTGCGGCGCGCGCTGCGTCAAGCCAACCGTCGCGCGGCCCAGCGCCTCAAGGAGCATCGCAACCGCATCGCGCTCCACCTCGCCTGTGCCGTGGTCGTCAACAACGAGCTGTACGCGTCGCGCGTCGGTGCCGCTCAGGTGTTCCTCGTCCGGCGCGCGCGGCTGTTCCTGCCCGGTGACGAGCCCGGCGAGCTCGCCGATTTCGTTCACCGCACCACCACCAGAGGGGCCGCTTCGCTCGGCGCCGACGTGGACGTCCTGCCGAAGGTCTGGCGCCAATCGGTCGAGGCGGGCGACACCGTGATCCTCGCGAGCGGCGCGCTCATCGACGGTCTCGGGGCTGATGCGCTGAAGAGCGCCGCCGTCACCCTTCACCCGCGATCCGCCGCTGAGCACATCCACAATCGCGCCGTCGCGGACGGCATCGCGGGGAGCGACGCGATCGTCTTCATCGAGATCTCGCAAGCATCCGGTGCCGCCGCGCGCGTCGCGCCAGAGACGCCACCGATCGTGCCGATCGATGAGGTGGCGATCGCCGACACGATCCGCTCGCGGCTCGATGGGCTCTTTGGCCTTCGACCGCGCCTGGGCGGCGCCGTGCGAAAGGCCGCGGCGCCCGTGGCGTCCGCGGCGAGCAGGAGCGTCGCCGTCGGCCTGGAGCTGATGCCGCGCCGTGGCGCTTCGCTCCCTCGCCATCCGGACACCGCGCGCGAAAGATCGCGGCGGCAACGTCGCGCCGCAACCACTCTGGCGATCTTGCTGCTCGTCGTCGCAACGGGCGTCGGCGCGCTCGCGTATCGCGACTACGAGTCGACGCGGACGGAACGCGAGTACAAGCTGGCGATGGTGACCGCGGACGACCTCCTCGCGTCCGCGCACCGGCTCGCCGAACGGAAACCGCCCGACCCCGATGCCGCGCGCGACAAGCTCGACAAGGCGAGCGCGAAGCTCGACGAGGCGGAACGCTTCGCGGCGGCGGATCGCGAGCGCATCGGCGCGATGCGCGCGGACGTCGTCACGCTCATCGACCGCATGAACGGTGTCGTCGTGGACCTGGCGCGCATCGTGCCCGGCGCGGCGCCCAAGCAAATGGTCGGGAACGTGAACGGCCTGTACCTCACCGATCCCGGCGGCGGACGGCTCTGGCGTGTCTTCGGCGATCCGGTCCAGACCGGTGTGGTGATGCAGCGCGGGTCGAAGGGCGTCGCCGGACCGACCCTGATCGCGCTGCAGGACCAGGTGCTCTACGCCCTCGATGACGCGCGCAAGATCTGGCGGGCGGAGGGCGATCAGGTCCTGGAGATCACGCCGGCCGACAAAGACAAGTGGAAGACGCCGACCGCGCTGTCGGTCTTCGCGAGCAACCTGTACGTGCTCGACGCCGAGTCAGGGCAGCTTTGGAAACACGAGTCGAACGACGGGACGAAGTTCGGCGTCGGCGCGGCGTATCTCGCCAGCGCGCTGCCGCCGAACAGCGTCCGAGCTCTCGCCGTCGACGGCGACGTGTGGATCGCCGCATCGAACGGCGACATCATGCGGTTCCGCAGGAGTCCGCTGGTGACCACGGCCTCGCGGATCGACTTCGTTCCGCGGTGGCAGGGCGAGGCTGCCCATGCCAGCGCGATCCAGGCGATCGACAGCCAGGGCTCCATCTATGTGCTCGACGCGCCGGCGCATCTGGTCGTGCAGCTCACGCGCGATGGACGTGAGCTCGCACGCTTCACGATCCCGACCGCGCTCCCCGAAGCGACGGCGTTCTACGTTTCCGAAGCCCTGCGTGTCGCCTACACGGTGCACGGTACGAAGGTCGTCGCGACCAGCATCCAGCGGTGATCCCTCTCCGTGACGCGACGCCGACCACCGGCACCCCGATCGTCAACAGGCTCCTGCTCGCCGTAAACATCATCGCGTGGCTCTACGTCGTCTATCTCTCCCGCCAGCCGGGTGCGCTCGAGGCCTTCTACGACCGATATTCGTTCGACTGGAGCGAGTTCGTTCGTGCCATCACCGGCGGCGGGGCCGATATCGCCGCGTTCGTGCCGCTGGTGACGCACATGTTCCTGCATGGCGGCTGGCTGCACGTGATCGGCAACATGCTCTATCTGTGGATCTTCGGCGACAACGTCGAGGACCGGATGGGAAGTGGCCCGTACCTCGTGTTCTACGTCCTGTGCGGTGTCGTCGCGGCCGTCGGCCAAGGGCTTGTGTCGCCGGCCCCGATGGTCGGCGCGTCGGGAGCGATCGCCGGCGTGCTCGGCGCGTACCTGCTCATGTATCCGACCGCGCGCATCTCGACGCTCGTGTTCCTCGGGATCTTCATCAGCATCCTTCAGCTTCCGGCGCTCGTCGTCATCGGGATGTTCATCGTGCTTCAGGTGATCGAAGGCGTCGCGGAGCTGCGCATGACGGGACACGCAGCCGCGCAACAGGTCGCGTACTTCGCCCATGTATTCGGCTTCGTCGCGGGGATGCTGCTGCTGCCATTCTTCCGACGGCGTGAGCAGGCACGGCGCGTGCGATTCAGCTGAGCCGAATGGGGGTACCCTAGGACGATGCTCGTACCGTGCTCGGTCGAGTCGGTCCGCGTGCACGTGTTGACGGGTCAGCATGTGGTCCTGCTGCAGGCGAAGGACACCAACCGCCTTCTTCCCATCTGGATCGGACCGGATCAGGCGCACAGCATCGCGACGCGCATCGCCGGCATCGCGAGCGAGCGTCCGCTCACGCACGATCTGATGATGGACGTGCTCACGAAGCTCGGCTGTGAGATCACGCGGATCGTCGTGAAGGATCTCGTCGCGGACGACAACGGTGGTGGGGTCTTCCACGGGAGCCTGTATCTGCAGATGGGCGAGCGCGAAGTGGAGATCGACTGCCGGCCGTCGGACGCGATAGCGCTCGCGGTGCGGTGCTCGGCGCGCATCCTCGTGTCCGACACGGTGCTCGACCGATCCGCGATCGCCGCGGAGAGCGAAGAGGACAAGGACCTCGCGGTCTTCAAGGACTTCATCGAGGGACTCCCCGATGCATTCAGAGAGCAGCAGCCTCCGCGCGGCGAGGAGCCGCCCGGACAGACGGGCTAACGGGAACCTAGACCGGCAAACCCCACAGGCGCAGGCGCAGGCGCCAGAGGTCGCGGATCGCCCGAAAGATCACCTTAGGTTCGGCCCCCTTCTCGGCACCCGCGGTGCGCGGATAGTGCGTGACGCCGACCTGCCGCACTGGCACGCGAGCCCGCCGTAGCGCCACCAGCAATTCAGTGGAGAAGAACGCGCCGTTCGAGCGCACGCGGTCGAGCGGGACGCGGGCGAACACCTCGCGACGGAACAGCTTGAAGGCGCAATCCACGTCGCGCCAACCGCCGCCGAACAGGACGCTGATGACGCGGTTGTAGACCCAGGCGATGAAGAGCCGGCGCCGTGGATCGCGCCGTTTCACGCGGTAGCCGACGACGACGTCGACGCCCTCGAGCGCATCGATGAGCCGTGCGAGCTCGGAGAGGTCGAACTGCCGGTCGCCGTCGGTGAAGAACACGAAGTCCTTCGTCGCGGACACGAGCCCCGACCGCACGGCGCCACCGTAGCCGCGGCGCGTGCCGTGATGGACGACGCGGACGCGCGGGTCGCGCGACGCGAACGCGGCGGCGATCTGGCCGGTGCGGTCGGTGGAGCCGTCGTCGACGACGATGACCTCGAGATCGTCCGCGAAGCGCGGAAGAACGTCGATCGCCGACCCGATCACGGCCTCGACATGCGCCTCCTCGTTCAGGGCGGGAAAGAAGAACGACAGGCTCGGGAGTCGTGCGGCCAACGCGAGGCAAGGTTAGCGTGTTGACCCTCACATGACGGTCTGGGGCCTGACGAAGTTGAGCGACCGTTCGCTCGCGATCTCTCTCGGCGCCGCGGGCGCGTTCGCGTACCTCGTCGCCGGGATCGGTCTCCTCACCGACTACGACTACTACGGACGGCTCGCCCACGCGTTGGTCGCCGGTCGTTGGTGGCTGGACGAAGCGCCGCCGTGGCTCAACGAGCTCCTGGCGTGTGGCGACGGACGCTGGTGTGTCGCGTATCCGCCGATGCCGGGTCTGCTCGCCGTCCCTTTGGCGCCACTCGTCTCGAGCGCTCTCGCTCAGGTGCTCGTCTCGCGCATCGCCGGCGGTCTTTCGGCGGGCATCCTGTTCATGGCCCTGCGCGCCTACGGCGCGCCGCGGACGCTCGCGGTGATCGGTGCGGTGATCTCGACGCTTGGCACGACGCTCTTCTTCTCGAGCGTCGACGGCCGGGCGTGGTATGCGGCACACGCCGTCGCGATGCCGTTCCTCGCGGCGGCGTTCCTGTTCGCCGCGCGCGGCGACCGCCCGTGGCTCGTCGGCGCGTGCATCGGTCTGGCCGCGCTGGCCCGTCTTCCCGTCGCCGCCGCGGCCCCCGCGCTCGCGCTGCTCGTCGCGCGCCGCGCCGACGTCTCCTACGGTCGCGCGCTCGCCGGTGTCATCCTGGGCGGCCTTCCGTTCGCGCTCGTGTACGTCGGCTACAACGAGCTGCGGTGGGGGACCCCGCTCGATGCGGGGTACGCGCGCCTCACCGAGGGCGATGTGTTCTTCGCGCACGGCCTCTTCTCGCCGGTGTACCTGCCGCGGAACCTGTACGCGATCTTCCTGGCGCCACCCGACTTCGTCGACGACACCGTCTTCTTTCTGCGACCGCGCTTCGAGGGCATGAGCCTATTCGCCACGACGCCGGCGTTCCTGTGGCTCTTCGCCGGACTGCGCGGCATCCGTCGCGACCCGGTCATCCTTGCCGTCGCGCTCGCCGCGGGCCTCGCCCTCGTCCCCGATGTCTTCCACGGCACGTACGGCTTCCAGCAGTTCGGCTATCGCTTCTCGATCGACGCGCAGCCGTTCCTCGTCGCTCTCGCCCTGGCCGGTGACGCGCGCGCGACCGGAGCCTGGCGATCGCGGCCGTCGTGGCTCTTCATCGCCGCGGCGATCCTCTCGGTCGCGGTGAACCTCTACGCGACCATCGCGATCACGCGCTTCGACTACTGGCAGTGAGGGACGCCGCGCGCGCGGACCGCCGAGCGGTGCTCGCGATCGTCGGCATCATCGCCGCCGGCGTGCTGCTGCGCCTCGTCGTGCTCCGCGCGCAGGGCTTCCCAAGCGACGTCGCGACGTTCCAGGCCTGGGCGGAACGGATGGCCCAGGTCGGACCGGCCGCGTTCTACGACCCGAACGTGTTCTCGGACTACCCGCCGGGATATCTGTACGTTCTCTGGCTGCTCGGTGCGCTGTTCGATGGCGAGCTGCTGCGGCTCGCGGTCAAGGCGACGAGCATCCCGGCGGACGTCGCGATCGCCATCGGGGCGGCCACGCTGGTGTGGCGTCAGGCCGGACGCGCGAACGCGATCCTCACGGCGAGCCTGTGGTCGGTCGCGCCCGCGCCGATCTTCGCCGGACCCTACTGGGGTCAGATCGATTCGGTCGGGAGCCTGCCGCTCTTCGCCGCGCTCGTCGCGGCCGGCCGTGGCCGGTGGTGGGCCGCAGGCGCGCTCGCCGCGATCGCCGCGATGATCAAGCCGCAGTTCGGGATCGGTCTCGTGGTCATCGGCGCGGCGGCGATCATCGAATGGATACGCGAAGGCAGGTGGCGTCCCGCGACCGACACCGCGCTCCTCGCGGCGGGCACGATGCTCGCGCTCGGCGCGCCCTTCGGCTCGGGCCCGGGCGAGCTCGTCGCGCTGGTGCGCAGCGCGTCGGAGACGTATCCGTACACCTCGCTCTTCGCGTTCAACGTGTGGTCGATCATCGGAGACTTCTGGCGGCCGGACGACGACTTCGTTCTGCCGGGCGCCGTGCTCCTGGTGGTCGGTCTTCTCGCGTCGTGCGCCCCGCTCTGGCGGCGGCGCGATATCGCGACGTTCCTCGCGGCGGGGACACTCGCGGCGTTCGCGTTCTACTTCCTGCCGACCCGCGCGCACGAGCGCTATCTGTTCCCGGCATTCGTTCTGCTGCTGCCGCTCGCCGCGATCCGCGCGCGCCTGCTGTGGCCGTACGTCGCGCTGTCGCTCACGTTCGCCGGGACCCTCTACTTCGCGTTCACGCGGTACCCGCAGAACGACCTGCGCGCGCCGCAGTGGCTCGACGACACGCTGTTCTCGCGCTACGGGCAGATCGCGATCGCGGTCCTGTTCATCGGCCTCGCGGCGTTCGTCGCGTGGCGGCTCGTGCGCGGCGAAGCTCGCCTCGAGCCGTCACTGGACCTGGGCGCCATCCCGCCACCCGCGGTCGAGGCGCCCCGGCCGTGGCGGCTACCGCCCGCCCTCGCACCGGGAGCGCCGCCGACACGTCGCGATCTGACGATCGCGCTCCTGGTCGCGCTGCTGGTCCTCGTGACACGCGGTTACCGGCTCGATCAGCCGCGGGACATGTATTTCGACGAGGTCTATCACGCGCGCACGGCCTTCGAGCTCCTCGCGCAGCGCGATCCGTACGAATGGACGCACCCGCACCTGGCCAAGGAGATCATGGCGCTCGGGATCATCGCGTTCGGCGGCGATCGCGTTGTCGGCCACGAGGCGCTGGGCAGACCGAACGTGATCGCGTTCGCGGCGAGCAGTGATGGCACGCGCGCGTACGCGACCTCGGACGGCCTCATCACGCTGCGTGGTAGAGACGGCGCGCCCGGCCGCGGCGACGTGGTGAAGGGCGCGATCGGCCTGCGGGCGATGGCTCTGGATAGCGACCGGATCGTGTACGTGACCGAGACGGAGCTCATCGAGCATCCGGTGCAGGAGCCGCCGAGCAGCTTCAGTCCACCGCGCGCGACGCTGCCGTTCGGCGCGCCGACCGCGCTCATCGTGTCGCAGGGCCGCGTGATCGTGGGCAGCCGTTCGGGGCTCGCGATCTACGCGACCGTGGAGGGGCCGCCTGTCGTCGTGCCGACCGCGAGCGTCGCGGTCACCGCGAAGCCAGACGGGACGGAGCTTTACGTCCTCGATCCGCGCGGCGACGTTCACGTGCTCGACCCGGCCACCGGAAGCGAGATACGGACTTTCCAGGGCGGCGGCGAAGGCCGCGCCATCGCGTACGCGCAGGGTCCGGGGCGCGTCTTCGTCGCGCGTTCCGGCGAGGCGTCCCTCGACGTCTTCGAGGTGGCGAACGGCCAGCGCGAGACGGTCCGGCTGGCCAACGGTCGCACCGGATCGTTCGCGTCGGGCTCGACGGCGCTCGCGCTCGTGCCCCGTACGCAGTTCCTCTACGCGATCGCCGACGGACGCGTCGTCGTCATCGAGCCGCACGGGGCCTCGCCCTTCGCCGCGATCCCGACCACCGGAACATTCCTCGGCGTCGACGGCGAGGACGACAAGCTGCTCGTCGCGGGCGCGGACGGCGTCGATCGCATCGAGACGGGGCGGCACGGATTGGCCTGGCGCCTGCCGGGTGTGCTCTTCGCGGCGATGCTGGCGTTCTTCGTCGTGCTCTTGGCGAGGCGCCTCTTCGCCTCACCCCTGGTCGCATGGCTCGCCGGTGCGGCGGTCGTGCTCGACGGATCGATGCTCGCGCAGGCGCGCATCGGGATGAACGACATCTACGTCGCCGCGCTGATCGTCGCGGGCTGGTACTTCGTCGTCGCCGCTCACCGGCCGCGGAGATCCGCGACGATCGACCTGCTCATCGCGGGCGCGCTGTTCGGCCTCGCCATCGCGTCGAAGTGGGCCGGCGTCTACGCGCTCGGCGGCGTCTTCGTCCTCGCCGTCGCGCAGACGTCGATCGCGTTCGAGCGCGGCGACATCGGCGGCGGCGGCCCGCTGGATCTGCTGCGCGGCCGTCGCCCGACGAACGCGATCCTGCTCTTCGTCGCGTTCGCCGTGATCCCGCTCGCGATCTACCTCGCGGCGTACCGGCCGTGGTTCGGCGGGCCGACAGCGCCGTACGGGTGGAACTTGTGGGAGCTGACGCAGCAGATGTACTGGTATCACAGCTCGCTGACCGCGCCGCACTGTGCCGGCGCCCCCTGGTGGAGCTGGCCACTCGACCTGAAGCCGACGTACTGGTACTTCGGGCAATCCGCGGGCACGGCGAATGGCTACATCTACGACGCGGGCAATCTCGCGCTGTTCTGGGTGGCGCTCCCGGCGGCGGCCCTCGTCGTCGCGCTCGCGGTCCGTGCGCGCTCGTGGTCGCTCGCCCTCATCTCCCTCGCCATGCTCGCGCAGTTCGTCGCGTGGATCCCGATCTCGCGCGTGCTGTTCTTCTACCACTTCTTCACCGCGCTCCCGTTCTACCTGCTCTGCCTCGCCGTTCTGCTTGCGCTGGTCTGGGAGCGCTCGCGCACCGTGATGATCTCGTACCTGGGGGTCGTGATCGCCGTCTTCGCGATCTTCTATCCGTTCGTGTCCGGCCTGCCGCTGCCCGGCGACATCGCCGGCGCCTACTTCGTCATCCCCACGTGGCAGTACGACCCGGCGTTCTACACGACGGACTCGTGCCCGACGCCCATCGCCGAGAACGCGGCGACGTCGGTAACCGTCGTGGTCGCGTGGCTGTACGAGCTCGCCGTCGTGGGTGCGGCGGCCGCGGTGGCGATGGGCGTCCCCGCCGCGCGGCGCGCGCTCGCGCGCCTAGGTCTTTAGGGCGTCCCGGTCGGTGAGGCGCTCGGCGTCTCCGCCGGTGAGGCGCTGGGTGACTCCGTCGGTGAGGCGCTGGGTGACTCCGTCGCTGTGGCCGACGGCGTCGCCGCAGGCGGCGGCGATGGCGTCGTCGCGGGCGCGCCGGGGCTCGCTGACAGAAGGACGGCGATCGACCCGCCAAGGACCAGCGCCACGAGCGCGACGAAGATGCTGAAGGCGAGGATCCGCCCGGGCGCTCGCAGCACGAGGGCCGATGGGCGCGCCGCGTACACGACGACCGTCACGTTGTCCTCGCCGCCGCGCGCGTTGGCGAGATCGACGAGCGCGTTCGCCGCGCTCTGGACGTCGCGGCCGGCGACCAGGGTCGCGACCTCCTCGGGCGAGACGTGGCGCGTGAGGCCATCGCTGCACAGGAGGAGGCGGTCGCCCGCGCGCAGCGATTCGACGAAGACGTCGGGCTGGACGCCGCGCGGATCGCCGACGAATCGCGTGATCGCGTGCTTGGGCGCCCCGCTGTGGTCCTCGGTGAGCTGGCGGATGCGCGCGTCGCGCACGATGTACGCGCGGCTGTCGCCCAGGTTCGCGATCACGGCCCGATCGCCGCGGATCGCGGCGGCGACGAGGGTCGACGCCGCGTCAGGATGTCCCGACGACCCCGCGGCGCTGAGGACCGCGGAGTTCGCCTCGCGGATCGCCCCGGTGAGGGCGTCCGTGGTCTCCGTGTCGCGCGGTGCCGAGAAGAAGCGCTCCGCGAGCTCGTTGATCGCCGCGTCGGCGGCGAGCTCGCCGCCGCTCGCTCCGCCGACGCCGTCGGCGACGGCGAGGAGCGCGACGCCGCCTTCCTCGCGCACCAGGTAGCGGTCCTCGTTCCCCTCCCGGGCGCGGCCGGTGTCGGACCGCGCTCCCGTCCTCGCCACTAATCCTTCTTCGCGCAGTCCTTGCCCGCGACGTACCACACCATCGCCTGATCACCGCGCCGGAACGCTGTCCCGGCGGTGGGCTGCTGCCGCACGACGCTGCAGGACTGCCCGCGCGACGAGCCTTCGACGTCCCACACGACGCGGCCGAAGCCCGCCGCGAGGAGCGCCTCGGTCGCGTCGGCGAGCCGCTTCCCAACGACATTGGGCGCGGCGAGCAGCGCGGCCCCGGTGGTCGTGCCCGGCGACGCGCTGGGCACCGCCTGCACGTTGCGCGAGAACGAGGCGAAGAACACGAGCGTCGCGACGAGGATGACGATGATGAGCAGGAGCGCGACGGTCGAGTCGATCCGTGGGCCGCGTCGCTCGGCACGGGCGAGCGCTCGCTGGACGTTCGGGAGCACGCCGGTCGCCTCCCCCCGTTCGGCCGCCGCACGGAACTCGCGTGCGAACGCGCCAGCGCTGGGATATCGGTCACGCGGATCGCGCGCGAGCGCGCGCCGCACGACCTGATCGAGCTCCTCGCTCACGCCGACGCGCGCGGACCGTAGCGACGGCGGCGGCCCGTCGAGCCGCGTGCGCAGCAGATCCTCCGTTTCCATCTCGGCGTATGCCGGTCGGCCCGCGACCAGCTCGTAGCCGACGAGGCCAAGGCTGTACACATCGCTCCGTTCGGTCGGCGCCAATCCCTCGATACGCTCCGGCGCGATGTACCGCGCCGTACCGATGAGCTCGTGCTCGCGCGGGCCCCGCGCCGCGCGCGCGATGCCGAAGTCGGTGAGCTTCGCGACGCCCAGCGAGTCGACGATGACGTTCGCGGGTTTGACATCGCAGTGGATGACGCCCGCTTCGTGCGCCGCGTCGAGCGCCGCGGCGATCTGCGAGACCAGGCGCGCCGCCTCGTGCGGCGGAAGCGGACCGCGCTGCGCGACGATGTCCCGCAGCGTCTTCCCGCGCACGTGCTCCATGACCATGAACGCGTCCGCCCCATCGCGGCCTTCGTCGAAGACGGTCACGACGTTCGGATGCACGACGGCCGCGGCGCGACGCGCCTCGTCGGCGAACCGCTCGCGGAACGCCTCGTCCGCGCTCGGCCCGAGGATCTTCACGGCGACGTCGCGGTCGAGACGTTCGTCGCGCGCCCGCCACACCTCGCCCGCGCCGCCTTCGTCGATGCGTTCGAGCAGGCGGTAACGGCGCGCGAGAAGGCGCGGCCGCTCATCGCGGCGTTGTCCGATCAAGGCGGTCGGATCTTCGGAAGACATGTCCGCGCTTGCGGCAAGGCCTAGGCCAGACTGAGGAGCGCGGCCAGCGCGTCCTCGTAGACGCGGTCGCTCCCGGCGATCGTGAGCTCCTCGCCCAGCAGCTGGTCGATCCCGAGCGGCGGGAGCGGAACGATGCGCGCCGCGCGGCGGACGCCGCCAACGATCACGGTGGCGGTGACGTGGCGCTCGTCGGGCGCGCGCTTCAAGACGAATTCCGCGGTCTCGCCGCCACGCGCGGCCTGGATGCGCAGGCCGGAGACGTCTCCTTCCTCGAGGCCGCGTTCGAATCTGGGACGTACGCGGAGCATGATTGGGGCGCCGTCGGCGCGCGCGACCCGGAACAGCAGCCCGCCCGCTTCCGACGGCGCGAGCGATTCCACTTGACGCCAGCCAAGCCGAGACGCGAGCCAACCGACGACGAGCAGGGCCTGTGACGGATGGATTTCGCGGCCGTCCATGTCCACCGCGAAGCCGACGCGGACACCGGTGATCGCGTCGAGGAACGGACGCCATGCCGGAACGTCGAAGAACTGAGCGACCAGCTCGCGCCAGGCCGTGAGGCGCGCCCAGTTGAGGTCCGTCACCGCCGAGCGGTGCCGCACGAGACGCGCGATCTCCGGGAGCGTCCGATCCGGGCGCGCGAAGTCGGCGGAATCGACGATGAGACGGTCAGCGAGGTCCACCAGATCGTTGAAATGGCGCGTCTCGCATCTGGGCGTACCGGTCCACCACACAAAGACCGGCAGGTCGGGCACGAGCAGTGGGATCACGACGCTCGCGACGCGCTCGTCATAGTCGCCGTGGACGTGGGCGAGCACCTGCTCGTACGAGACCTGCTCGAACTCGCCGGCGCTCGGGACCAGGCAGTGCAGTGCGAGCGAAGGACCGGTGTACGCCCGCTCGTCCGCGAGGATGACGACTGCGCGCGATGGATGACGCAGCGCGAGATGCGAGACGACGCGCGCCGAGCGGCGCGCGTGGACCTCGCGCTCCGCGTAGACGACGAGGTTCAGCACCGATGCCCGCGCGACGCTCTGTCCACGCTCCTTCGCGTGCGCGAACGCGGCGCGATGCAGCCGCGCGAGCTCGCGTTCGATGGCCGGGATGCTCGCTGCCCGCGCGCCCCAGACGGCCGGGTCGACCTCGCTCACGCGCGCCGCCAGGCGCGCCCATCCCTCTCGATGAGCGCGTCCGCCTCCGGCGGTCCCCAGGTCCCCGCCGCGTAGGTCGCGAGCGGCGGATCCCCCTCGCGCCAGCGCGCCAGGATCGGATCGGCGAACGCCCACTGCTGTTCCACCTCGTCGCGCCGCGTGAATAGCGTCGCGTCGCCCCGCAGCGCGTCGAGGATCAGCGTTTCGTACGCATCCGGCGCGTCGACCATGAACGCCGCGCCGTAACCGAAGTCCATGTTGACCGTGCGGATGCGCAGGCCCTGTACGGGGACCTTTGCGCCGAACTTGAGCGCGATGCCCTCGTCCGGCTGGATGCGCAGCACGAGGGCGTTCGCCTCCAGCCCTTCGGATGCGGCCTTCGTGAAGATGCGATGCGGCGCGACGCGAAACTGGATGGCGATCTCGGTCGAGCGCTTGGGCATGCGCTTCCCGGTGCGCACGTAGAAGGGAATCCCTTCCCAGCGCCAGTTGTCGACGAAGCACTTCATCGCCACGAAGGTCTCGGTCGACGAGCCGGGCGCCACTCCCGGCTCCTGCCGGTATCCGTGGACCTTTTCTCCGCCGATGTATCCCGCTGCGTACTGAGCGCGTACCGTGCGCTCCGCGACCTCTTCTTCGGGTATCGGCCGCAGCGCGCGCAGGACCTTGACCTTCTCGTCGCGCACGGCGCGGTCGTCGAACGCCGCGGGCGGCTCCATCGCGACCAGGGCGAGCAGCTGCAGGAGATGGTTCTGCACGATGTCGCGCAGCGCCCCGGCCTTGTCGTAGTAGCCGGCACGCTCCTCGATGCCAAGGGACTCCGCCGCGGTGATCTGCACGTGGTCGACGTATTGGCGCGTCCAGATCGGCTCGAAGATGCCGTTGGAGAAGCGCAGGACGAGGATGTTCTGGACGGTCTCCTTGCCGAGGTAGTGGTCGATCCGGAAGACTTCGTTCTCGCGGAAGACGTCGAGGACGACGCTCGTGAGATCGGTCGCGCTGCGAAGGTCATGACCGTACGGCTTCTCGACGACGATCCGCGACCAACCCTTCGGACTGCGCAGCTGATGCGCGCCGATCGACCGGATGATGGGCTCGTACGCGACCGGCGGCGTGGCGAGGTAGAAGAGACGGTTGCCCGCGGTGCCGAGCTCACCGTCGAGGCGATCGAGCGTGCGCGCGAGCTCGTCGTATCCATCCTCGTCGGATGTCGGGACGTAGTGGATCGTCTGCGCGAACGTGGACCAGACGTCCTCGTTGATCGGCCTCGTCCGGCTGAATTCCGCGACCGCGTCGTGCAGCTCCGTCCGGAATTCGGCCGTCGTCATCGGCCGTCGCGCGGATCCGACGACGGCGAAGCTCGCGGGCAGGAGCCGCTGCAGCGCGAGGTTGTAAAGCGCCGGCAGCAGCTTGCGGGCCGTCAGGTCGCCGGAGCCGCCGAAGATGACGAGCGACGCCGGCTCGGGGCTGCGCGCGAGCCGCAGGCCCTCACGCAGGGGATTGGCGATGGTCGACGTGGGCGTCACCTGCTCGTCGCTCGTCTCACTTCTTGACCGCGTGGCCCCCGAACTGATTGCGAAGAGCGGCCGCGACCTTCATCGCGTACGAATCGTCCTGCCGCGAGGTGAAGCGCGCGAAGAGCGAGTGGGCCAGCACGGTGGCCGGCACGTCGTGCGAGATCGCTTCGAGGATCGTCCAGCGCCCCTCGCCCGAGTCGGCCACCCAGCCCTTGATGCCCGCGAGGTCGCTGCCCTCCTGTTCGAAGGCGCGCTCGGCGAGATCGAGGAGCCACGAGCGAACGACGCTGCCCTGCTGCCACACCTTCGCGACCGTCCGCATGTCGAGGTCGAACTCGCTGGCGTGCATCAGCTCGAAGCCCTCGCCGTAGGCCTGCATCATTCCGTACTCGATCCCGTTGTGGACCATCTTCACGAAGTGGCCGGCGCCACTCTTTCCGAAGTGCGCCCACCCACTCGGCGGGGCGAGCGTGTCGAGCGCGGGACGCACGATGTCGACCGCGCGCGCGGGACCGCCGACCATCATGCAGTACCCGACCTCGAGGCCCCAGATGCCGCCGGAGACCCCGACGTCGAGGAAGTCGAAGCCGAGCGCGGAGTACTTCTCGGCGCGGCGCATCGAGTCGCGGAAGTACGAGTTCGCGCCGTCGACCAGGACGTCGCCCTTGCTCGCGTGGCGAGCGAACTCATCGAGCGTGTGATCGGTCGCATCGCCGGCGGGCACCATCGACCACAGCACGCGTGGCGGCTTGAGCTGCTTGATCATCTCGGCAATCGTGTACGCGCCGACAGCGCCGTTGCTCTTGGCCTCGTCGACCGGCTCGGGACTGCGATTCCCGGCCACCACCCGGTGCTTCCCGCGCGCGAGGCGCGTGACCATGTTGCCGCCCATCCGGCCGAGGCCGTAGAGACCGATCTCCATGCCTTCACCCCCCGTGGTGGGGCCGAGGATATGCGGTCGAGGCGCGTCCCTTGCGGTACCGTTTGCGGCATGGCGACCGCGACCGAGGCTGCGACGCGCCTCGACCTGTATCGCGCCCTCGCGCGCCAGCTCCGCGCCGACAGCATCCGGTGCTCGACGGCGGCGGCCTCAGGTCACCCCACGTCGTCGCTTTCGGCGGCCGACCTCATGGCCGTGCTGCTGGCCGGGCACCTCCGCTACGACTTCTCGCATCCCGACGGTCTTTCGAACGACCACCTGATCTTCTCGAAGGGCCACGCGTCGCCGCTCCTGTATGCGATGTTCCGCGCAGCGGATGCGATCGACGACGCGGAGCTCATGACGTTCCGCAAGCTCGGGTCGCGGCTCGAGGGCCACCCCACGCCGATCCTGCCGTGGGTCGATGTCGCCACCGGCTCGCTGGGACAGGGCCTGCCCATCGCGATGGGCGTCGCGCTCGCCGGCAAGCGTCTGATGCGCGCGCCGTATCACGTCTGGTCGCTGGTCGGCGACAGTGAGAGCGCCGAGGGATCGGTGTGGGAGGCGTTCGATCTCGGCGGACACGAAGGCCTCGACAACATCACGCCGATCCTCGATGTGAACCGTCTCGGTCAGCGCGGACCGACGGAGCTGGAGTGGGATACCGGCGCGTACGGCGCGCGCATCCGGTCGTTCGGCTGGGACGCGATCGTCATCGACGGCCACGACGTCGCGGAGATCGACGACGCGTTCGGTCGCGCTCGCGCCGCCGGTCGGCCGACGGCCATTGTGGCGCGCACCGTGAAGGGCAAGGGCGTGTCCTTCCTCGAGGACAAGGAGGGCTGGCACGGGAAGGCGCTCGACGCCGAGCAAGCGAAGAAGGCGCTCGCGGAGATCGGCGACGAGCCCTCGCGCGCGTTCCCCGTTCGGCGCCCGCCGGCCTGGCGCCCCGCGCCGTTCCCCGAGCCGAGGACGCCCGAGCTGAAGGCGTACAGCGAGCCGGCGGCGACGCGCAAGGCCTACGGCGAAGCGCTTGCGGCGCTGGGCGCGGCGCGCGGGGACGTCGTGGTGCTGGATGCGGAGGTGAGCAACTCGACGCACGCCGAGGATTTCAAGAAGACCGCGCCCGATCGCTTCTTTGAGATGTTCATCGCGGAGCAGCGGATGCTCGCGGTCGCCGTCGGGATGCAGGTCGTGGGGTTCGTTCCATTCGCGTCCACGTTCGCGGCGTTCCTGACTCGCGCGTACGACTTCATCCGCATGGCCGCGATCTCGCGCGCGAGCATCCGGCTTTCCGGTTCGCATGCCGGCGTATCGATCGGCGAGGACGGGCCATCGCAGATGGCGCTCGAGGATCTGGCCATGATGCGCGCGGTGCATGGCAGCACGGTCCTGTATCCGTGTGATGCCAATCAGACCGCCAAGCTCGTCGCGCAGATGGCGGATCTCGACGGCATCTCGTACATCCGCACGACCAGAGAGAAGACGCCGATCCTGTACAAGCCGACCGATGAGTTCCCGATCGGCGGAAGCCGCATCGTCCGCGGTGGCGGTAGCGACGATCGCGTGACCGTCGTGGCCGCCGGCATCACGCTCCACGAAGCGGTCAAAGCCGCGGATGCGCTCGCGAAGGATGGAGTGAAGATCCGCGTGATCGACGCGTACACCGTGAAGCCGATCGACGCGCGCGGCATCGCCGAAGCCCTCCAGGTCACCGGCGGGCGACTCGTCGTCGCCGAGGACCATTGGCCCGAAGGCGGGCTCGGCGAGGCCGTGCTTTCGGGCCTCGCCGCGAGCGGCGTGAAGGGCGTCGACCTCAGGCATCTCGCGGTGCGTGAGATGCCCGGGTCCGGCAAGCCCGCCGAGCTGCTCGCGGCCGCTGGGATCGCCGCGGGCGACATCGCCGCAGCCGCGCGGTCGCTCCTGGCCTAGCTCTTGTCATCCTTCGCGGTCACGCGCGATGGCATGACGTTGACGCTGCTCTGTGTCCTGAGCGTCGTCGCCGTGGGTTGGGTCGACTACCTCACCGGCCCGGAGATCGGCTTCTCGCTGTTCTATCTCGTGCCGGTAGGCGCGGCGGCGTGGTACGCCGGACGTGGACCCGGCATCGTCGTCGCGATCCTCGGCGCGGCCTCATGGCTCGCCGCCGACATCGTCAACCGGACCGGCGTCTCACTGGGCGCGTCGGTCTGGAACGGCTTCACGCGTGGCGTCATCTTCATCGCGATCGCACTGCTGCTCGACGGCCTGCGGCAGAACGCGGCGCGGCTCGCAATCATCGATCGACAGCGCGAAGAGTCCTCCGGGTGCTCGAGCGCGAGTTGCCGGAGCCGACGGAAAGCATCGCCGCGCTCGTGGCGCGTTTCGAGAAGCTCGGTCGCGATCGTCCCGATGAGCGCGCGCTCGTCGAAGAGCTCAAGCACCGCGCGACGGAGCTGCGGTTCCTCGCGCGCGACTTCGTCTCCCTCGGCCAGCTGCAGAGCGCGCGCTTCACGCTGGCGAAGACGCACGCCGATCTGAACCAGCTCGTGCGCGAGGCGGTGCGCCAGGTCCAGGACAAGGAGCGCGTCATCGTGACGCTGGGCGCGGAGGCTCCGACCGTCGATGCCGACGTCGATCGTTTGCGGCAGGCGATCGAAAGCGTCGTGCGCAGCGCCCTGCGGCATTCGACCGAGTACGTGAACGTCACGGTCCGCGCGGACGCCCAGCAGGCCTGGGTCGATGTCAGCGACCGCTCGCGCGTGCCGCTCCGTGCCGACGACTTCGCGCTGTTCAACGATCCGCGCGGCGTCTCGGCCGCGCGCGCCGCGGTGGTCGGCGATCGGTTCCTCGGGCTGCAGCTCGCGCGCCTGCTGATGGAGGCTCACGGCGGATCGCTCGTGATCGAGAGTCCACCCACTCTGGGCTCGCTCGTACGACTACGCATCCCGCGCGTCACGCGGGGAACCATTACGCAGCTCGCATCGGCCTAGCGCTCACGCCGGCGCATACTGCCGGCGTGCTTCGCGAGCCTCTCGCAATCCCGCTGCGCGACGCGCGCGCGCCGCTCGTGCTCGCGCTCGACATCGGCACCTCCGGCCTGCGCGCGTTCGTCTTCGACGTACGCGCGCGCCCGATCGATCGGTGCATCGCGGTCGCGGACCGGCCGGTGCGCACGTCGCGCGACGGCGAGGCGAGCGTCGACGCCGAAGAGCGTGTGCGCGCGGCCTGCGGCGCGATCGACGACGTGCTCGCGAAGGCGGGCCGGCGCGCGGCCGAGATCGTCGCGGTCACGGCCTCTACGTTCTGGCACAGCCTCGTCGGCGTTGACGCGCGGGGCCGACCGACGACGCGCGTCCTCACCTGGGCCGACACGCGCGCGCGTGGTGCCGCGGCTGCGCTCCGCCGCGAGCTCGACGAGCGCGCCACGCACGCCCGGACCGGCTGCGTCCTTCACGCGTCGTATCTGCCCGCGAAGCTGCGCTGGCTCCGCGAGCACGAGCCCGACGCGTACCGACGCACCACACGATGGATGTCGCTCGGCGAGTACCTCTACCTGCGCATCCTCGGCGAGCCGCGCGCCGGGCACGGGATGGCCTCGGCGACCGGTCTGTACGAGCAGGGCGCGAAGCGCTGGGACCGGGAGCTGCTCTCGCATCTTGTCGTTGGCGAGGAGTCGTTGTCGCCCATCTCCGACGCGCCGCTCGTCGGCCTTCGCCCATCGTTCGCCGCGCGCTGGCCGGCGCTGAGACGCGCGCAGTGGGTGCCCGCGATCGGCGACGGGGCGTGCTCGAACGTCGGCGCCGGCGCGGTCGGGCGCGCGACCGCCGCGCTCTTCCTGGGTACGTCCGGGGCGATGCGCGTGATCTACCCGACCGATGACGCGCCGGTCGTGGCGGGCGGCTGGTGCTATCGGCTCGACGCGTCGCGCGTCGTCGCCGGCGGTGCGCTGTCGAACGGCGGCAACGTGCTCGGCTGGATCTCCCGCGCGTTCCCGCAGGTGAACGTCGTTCGCGCGAGCCGACGCGCCGCGGCGGACGGCGGGCTGGTCGCGCTGCCACTCCTCGCTGGTGATCGCAGCCCGACCTGGAACGATGCCGCGCGCGCCGCGATCGTCGGGATCGGGCTCGGGACCAGCGCCGAGGACATCGCCGGCGCCATGATCCAGGGCATCGCGTTCCGCGTGGCGCGACTCTGGGAGGTGGTGAGCGCGGCGATGCCCGGCATCGACCGCGTGGTCGCCACGGGCGGCACCCTGCTCGCTCTCCCGTGGCTGATGCAGCTGTTCGCCGACGCGATCGATCGCCCACTGCTCATGAGCGCGTCCGGCGAGGGGTCGGCGCGCGGCGCCACGCTCGCCGCGCTCGAGCGTGTCGGGGCGATCCCGGACATCACCTCGGTCCGTTCCCCGCTGGGTCGCACGTTCCGACCACGCGAGCATGTGCACGCGCGGCTCCGCGCCGGCATGGAGCGGCAGCGCCTGCTCGAAGAGGCGCTCGTACCGCTGATGTCATGATGTGCGCATGAGCGCGCGTCAGAAGGGGAGGGCTTCGTGGAGATCCTGATCCCGCTCGTCATCGTCGCCGCCATCGCGCTGTTCGTCATCGGCATGTACAACCGGCTCGTCACGCTCCGGCAACGCGTGCGCGAGGCGTGGTCGGACATCGACGTCCAGCTCAAGCGCCGGCACGACCTCATCCCGAACCTCGTCGAGACCGTGAAGGGATATGCCGCCCACGAGCGCCAGACGTTCGAGAACGTCACGAATGCACGTGCCGCCGCGGTCGCGGCCGGGGCCAGCGCGACGCCCGAGCAGCGCGCGCAGGCCGAGAACATGCTGAGCGGCGCGCTGCGGTCGCTCTTCGCCGTCGCCGAGAACTATCCACAGCTGCAGGCGGTGCAAGAGTTCAAGGACCTGTCCGAGAACCTCACCGCGACCGAGGACAAGATCTCGTTCGCGCGGCGCTTCTACAACGGGAACGTCCGCGACTACAACACGGCACTGCAGACGTTCCCCACGAATCTGCTCGCCGGGATGTTCGGCTTCACCGCCGAGCAATACTTCGAGATCGCCGACGCGACGGAGCGCGAGGTGCCGAAGGTGTCGTTCAGCTAGCGCGAGTGGCCGCTCCTCCCCAGCTCCGCCTGAATATCTACGATGCGGTCGCCGCCAATCGATGGCGGACGTTGGCTCTCGTCGCCGTGTTCACCGCGATACTCAGTCTGCTCGCGTACTTCGTCGGCGAAGTGGTCGCTCCTGGTTATGGCCTGAGTCTGCTCCCCGTCGCGGTCGGCTTCTCCGGGGTTTCGGCGACGGCGTCCTACTTCGCCGGCGACAAGCTCGTCCTCGCGCAGAGCCAGGCGCGCGAGCTCGCCCCGAACGAGGAGACGCAGCTGCGCAACATCGTCGAGACCCTGTCGATCGGGCTCGGCATCCAACCGCCGAGGCTGTACGTGATCGAGGACTCCGCGCCGAATGCCTTCGCGACCGGCCGAGATCCCGCGCACGCGTCCGTCGCGGTCACGCGCGGTCTCCTGGACAAGCTCGATCGCACCGAGACCGAGGGCGTGATCGCGCACGAGCTGTCGCACGTCGTCAACCGCGACATCCGCGTGATGCTGCTGGTGACCGTGCTCGTCGGAACTGTTGCTCTGCTGTCGGACTGGATGATGCGATCGCTCTGGTGGGGCCGGCGTGGCCGCGACCGTGATCGCGGTGGCGGTTCGATCATTGTGCTCATCGCGGTCGTCCTGGCGGTCCTTACGCCGATCATCGCGACGCTCATCCAGCTCGCTGTCTCCCGCCAGCGCGAGTACCTCGCCGACGCGTCCGGAGCGTTGCTCACGCGGTACCCGCCGGGACTCGCCAGCGCGCTGAAGAAGATCTCCGCCGACCCCGAGCCGCTGGAGGTCGCGAACAAGGCGACGGCCTCGCTCTACATCGCGAACCCGCTCAAGGACGCGCCGCGGTTCATGGACAGGCTGTTCGACACGCACCCGCCGATCGCGGAGCGCGTCCGTCGCCTCGAAACCATGGGATGAAGCTGCCGACGGCGGGCGTGATCGCGATCGTGCTCGTCCTTCTCGCCGTCATCGTCGGCCTCGCCGCGGGAACCGCGGCGCGCCCGGCGCCGGCCACGCCGCGACGGATCACGCCCACGCCGGTCGTCCTGACGGCGACGCCGGTGCCGACGACCGATCCGAACGTCTTCAAGCAGCCGCTCTCGAGCGGCTGCGCGACGTCGCAATCGATCTGGGTCGTCACGAACGGCGGCGGACTTCTGCGATACGACGGCGAGAACTGGGCTCAAGTCGACGGCACGTTGCGCTCCCTTGTGTTCGCCGCCTGCGACGCCGATCTTCTCTACGCCGTCGGTCCGGCCGGCGCGGTCCTCACCGTTGACGATCGCTCGCGCCACATCCGCGCCGTCGACGTGACGACGCAGGACATCCTCGGGATCGCGCCACTGCCGGACGGCGCGATCGCCGTCGGCACGCAGGGCACGGTGATGCGTCTGGTCGGCGGCGATTGGCAGCTTTACGCCCGTGGCATCGACGAAGACCTTCGCGCGATCGTCGCGTTCGGCCCGGAGTCGGCGTGGACCGTGGGTGCGGGCGGTATCGCGTACCGGCTCGAGCCCGCCGGATGGCGGCCCGTGCCGACCGGGGTCGATGCCACGCTGCGCGCGATCGCGGCACAGAACGTCAACAGTGCGGTTGCCGTGGGCGATGGCGGCACGATCATCGCGCTGTCCGGTGCGCGCTGGGTGAGCGTCGATTCCGGCGTCGACGAGCCGCTCCGCGCGACCACGAGGGCCGGCAGCACCGCCTGGATCGTCGGTGACCGCGGCGTCGTGCTCTCCGTCGACGGCGCGTTCGTGAGCCCGGGCTCGCCCCCGAAGCCGCCGGTCACGCGCCGCATCGACATCGGCACCGCCTGCGATCTCACGAGCGTGTTCCCTCTCGCCGACGACGTGTGGATCATCGGCTCCGAAGGATTGAAGGCCGGCGTGTGGAGACTTCGGGCCGGAGCGGTCGCGCAGCACTGGGGGGCGTGTTGAGATGGGCCGCGGCGCACGGTCACGGTCTGCGCATCCGGTTCGACGACACGCTCGAGCTCGAAGGCGGACGCCCGGCGAAGGACGATGCCGACGTCGTCGCGACGGCGCGAAGGATCGCTGAATAGACTCGCCGCATGCCCCAGACACCGCTCGCCGGCATCCGCGCGCTCGAAGTCGGCAACTACATGGCCGGACCGTTCTGCGGCATGCAGCTCGCCGACCTCGGTGCCGACGTCGTGAAGGTCGAGGATCCGCGCGGTGGCGACCTTGCGCGCCGGCTCGAGCCGCTCGTCAACGGCGAGAGCGGGAACTTCGTCCGCCTCAACCGCGGCAAGCGCAGCATCGCGCTCGACCTCAAGCAGGACGCGGGCAGGGATGTGTTCCGCCGGCTCGCGGCGCGAGCCGACGTCATCGTCGAGAACCTCCGACCCGGCACGATGACCGACCTCGGCCTCGACCCGCGCTCGCTGCTCGACGCCAACGGTGGCCTCGTCTACGCCGCCGTGACGGGGTGGGGCCTCGACGGGCCGTACGCGGATCGACCCGCGCTCGACATCATCGTGCAGGCGATGAGCGGCCTGATGAGCGTGACCGGCGCGGAGGACGGGCCGCCGGTGAAGGTCGGCGTATCGATCTCCGATCTCGTGGCCGGCCTCTACGCGACGATCGGCATTCTGACGGCGCTCTCCGTCCGCGCGCGCGACGGTCGCGGGCAGCTCGTCGATGTCTCGATGTTCGAGGCGTCCGTGTCGCTCGCGGTGTGGGAGGCCGGAACGTATTTCACGACCGGCGAGGTGCCTCGCGCCGCCGGGTCGGCGCACCGCCTCGTGGGGCCGTATCAGGCGGTGCGTGCCGCCGACACTCACTTCGTCCTCGGTGCGACGACCGGGCCGACATGGACGGCGTTCTGCCGAGCGCTCGCGCTCGAGCACCTCGAGCGTGATCCGCGCTTCTCTGACGGAAATCTCCGGCGGCGAAACATCGGCGCGCTGATCCCGCTGATCGAGGAGGTGACCGCGACGCGTCCGGCCGCGCACTGGCTCGGACTCCTGCGTTCCGCCGGCGTGCCCTGTGGCGAGATCCAGGACTACGGGAAAGTGTTCACCGATGCCCATTTGGCGGCACGCGGATTCTTCATCGACCTCCCGCACCCGCGTCTCGGCACCGTCCGGGCGCTCGGTTCACCCGTACGGCTCGCCTCGTCGCCTTCGCGCATCGAGCGCGCCGGACCGCTCCTTGGGGAGCACAGCGCGGAGGTCCTGGCCGAGATCGGCTGCAGCGAGAAGGACGTGAGCGCGCTCTTCGAGGCCCGCACGGTGAGCGGACCGTGAGCGACCTCATCGTCGAACGGCGCGGGGATGTCGTCTGGGTCACGTTCAATCGGCCGGACGCGCGCAACGCGATGACGTTCGCGATGTACGAAGGTCTCGCCGAGGCCGCGCGCGATGCCGACGCCGACCGCGGCGTCCGCGCGCTCGTGCTCACCGGCGCGGGCAGCGCGTTCGTCGCCGGCACCGACATCTCGCAGTTCGCGGAGTTCACACGCGAGGAGGACGCCCTGCGGTACGAACGCCGGATGGATGAGTGGCTCTCCGCGCTCGAGCGCGTGCGCGTCCCAACGATCGCCGCGCTCCGGGGGCCGGTCATCGGCGGAGGCGCGGCGATCGCCGCGGCCTGCGACCTTCGCATCGCCTCACCCTCCGCGCGGTTCGGCGTCCCCGTCGCGCGCACGCTGGGGAACTGCTTCTCGATGGCGAATCTCGTGCGCCTTTCATCGCTCATCGGAATGGCGCGCGTGAAGGAGATCGTGTTCACGGCGCGGCTCGTGGATGCCGATGAGGCGCTGCGCATCGGCCTGTATCACGAGGTCGTGAGCGATGAGGACGCTCTCGTTCCCCGCGTGGAGGAATTGGCGCGCACGATCGCCTCGCATGCGCCCCTCACGCTGCAGGCCACGAAGGAAGGGCTCCGCCGCATCCGCGAACGGATGCTGCCCGACGAGAGCGCGGACCTCGTGCTGCTCTGCTACATGAGCCGCGACTTCCGCGAGGGCGTGAACGCGTTCATGGAGAAGCGCAAGCCTGTGTGGAAGGGCGAATGAGGCGCTTCATCAACGCCATGATCGACTACACGGCACTGGTGCTCAGGGGCGCATGGCTCTGTTCTTTTGGATGGTCGTATTCTTCCCGTGCGCCGGAGATCCGCGATGTGGTCCCGAGTTCGCCCCCGCCGCCTCATCCCTCTGGGCCGTGCTCTTCAGGGCTGGACTACGTGGCGCGTGTGGCGGGATCTGCGGAAGGAGCGACGTCGCGACCAGCGCACGCGTCTGGAGCGCCGTCGTCGGCATCGTGGTCGTTGCGCTCGTATGGGTCCTCTTCGCCGCGACCGAGCTCGTCGTCGACGTTGATAAGGATGCGGTCACGATCCGCTTCCTGTACCTCTGGCCCGCACGGCGCGTTCCGCTCGCGGACATCGCGACTATTGAGTCGGTGCGCTACCGCCCGCTGCTGGATTACTTGGGCTACGGCGTGCGCTTCGGACCCAAGGGTCTCGCGTACAACGTGAGTGGCGATCGTGGCGTGAAGATCAGACTGCGCGATGGGGGAAGCTTCCTCGTCGGCTCGCAACGCCCGGACGAGCTCGCCGACGCGATCGGCCGCGCGAAGGCCGCCCGGGAGTAGCGCTCGCGCAGCGTCGTAATCGCACGGCGACCGCTACTCAGACTCCGCGCTCCCACACCGCGAGGTCATGCGCGAAGGTCACGCGCCACGGGTCCAGTTCCTGTAGTCGCGCGACCCACGGTGCGTAGGGCGGATGCGGCTGGCCATCGCGATCGAGGCGCCACGCGTACAGCGCTCGGGCGTATTCCGCGGCGTCCTGGAAGGCCTGCCCTGCGACGACGATCCGGCCTTCCTCGGTGTCGATCACGAAGGATTGATGACCGGCCACGTGCCCCGGCGTCGGCACGATCCGGATGCCGGGCACGATCTCCGCCTCGCCTTCGAGAAGCTCGAACTTCGCGTCGCGAAAGTCGACGACACGTTCGGGCATCGTGTAGTTGGGCTTCCCCGCGGATTCGTATTCGACCTTCTGCGCGAAGATCGGCACGCCGGCGAAGCGGAAGTTGTTGCCCGAATGATCGAAGTGCAAGTGGCAGTTCGCGACGCAGCGCACATCCTTCTGCTCGACGCCGGCCTCGCGCAGCGCCGCGTCGAGCTCCCGCCGCACCGGCTTGTACATCGTGTCGACCTCGGGCAGGCCTTCCCCGATGCCGGTGTCGAGGAGCACCGGGCCGCGCGGATGGAGGACGAGGAACGCGTCGACGACGATGGCCGCACCGCCGAAGGGCAGGTGCGCCGGCGCGATGAAGTGACCCATGTGCAGGCGGACGACGTCGCGCGCGCGGAGGATGCTCACGCCGTCCGCAGGCGCGGATCGAGCGCGTCGCGGAGAGAGTCGCCGAACAGGTTGAATCCGAATACCGCGAGGCTGATGGCGACGCCGGGAGCGATCGCGAGCCAGGGCGCGCGCTCGAGGAATTGCATGCCGGCGCCGCGGAGCATGAGGCCCCACGAGGGCGTGGGCTCGAACACGCCCAGACCGAGGAACGACAGTGAGGCTTCGAGGAGGATCGCCTGTCCCAGGAACGCGGTCATCATGATGAGGTACGGCGCGAAGACGTTCGGGGCGACGTGCACGAACATGATGCGCATCGCCTTCGTCCCGACCGATCGCGTCGCTTCGATGTACGGCATTTCCACGACCGACAGCGCGCTCGACCGCACGACGCGCGAGACGCGCGGGATGATCGGTACGGTCACCGCGGCGATGACGTTGGCGATCTTGTCCTCACCCGTTCCGAGGGCGGCGACGACGGCGATCGCGATGACGATGAGCGGGAAGGAGAGCAGGACGTCCATGAGGCGCTGAATGATCTGGTCGGTGCGCCCACCGAGATAGGCGCCGATCACACCCAGCACCAACCCGACCGTGCACCCGACCAGCGATGCGGTGAATCCGACGAGGAGCGCGGTCCGCGAGCCGAACACCACGCGCGAGAAGACGTCGCGTCCGAACGGGTCGGTGCCGAAGAGGTGGTCGGGCGCGGGCGGTTTCAGGAGATCCGGGAAGCTCGTGGCGAGCGGATCGTAGGGGGCGATGCGGTCGGCGAAGATCGCCGCGAGGATCATGACGATGATCAGGAAGAGACCCGCGGCGCCGAGCGGGCGACGCGTGATGAACTCCTTCCAGAACCGGATGAAGCGCCGCCGTCCGGTCGACTCGAGGTACCGGCGTTTCATGACCTTTTCGGGGTCGTGCTCCGCCGCGGCGAGCTCGGTCACGAGTGACGCCGGTAGGTGCGTGCCACCTATGCGTACCGAATACGCGGGTCGAGCACGATGTAGATCATGTCGACGACGAAGTTCACGAGCACGAACACGGCCGCGAGCAGCAGCACCAGCGCCTGGATGAGCGTGTAGTCGCGATGCGCGACCGCGTCGACGAGCAGCTTGCCGATGCCGTTGAGGTTGAAGACCTGCTCCGTCACGACGAGGCCGCCGATGAGGAAGGCGAACTCCAGGCTGACGACCGTGACCACCGGAAGGAGCGCGTTCCGCAGGGCGTGACGGACGACGACGAGCATCTCGCGGAGACCCTTGGCGCGCGCCGTGCGGACGTAGTCCTCGCGCAGGACCTCCAGCACGGTCGAGCGTGTCATCCGCATCGAGACCGCCGAGTACCGGTAGCCGACGGAGATCGCGGGGAGGATGAGCGTCAGCAGATTCGCCACCGGATCCTCGAAGAACGGGGTGAAGACGAGGGGCGGAGCCCATCCCCAGAGCGTGAGCGTGATCAGGACCATCATGATCCCGATCCAGAAGCTGGGCATCGCGAGACCGCCGATGCTGAACACGCGGATTACGTAATCGACCCACGTGTCCTGACGGACTGCGGCGACGACACCCAGTGGGATCGCGATCGCCACCGCGAAGAGCGTGGCGAGCACCGCGAGCTCGAGCGAAAGGGGAAGACGGATCTGCACCTCTTCGACGACGGAGTGGCCCGTCCACAGGGACTGTCCGAGATCGAAGCGCGAGATGGAGATCATCCAGTCGACAAACTGCGCCCACATGGGTTTGTCGAGGCCCAGCAGATGCCGCTCCTGGTCGATCACCGACTGCGGGACGTTCGATCCGCTGTAACGGAGGGCAACGATGTCGCCCGGGACGGCGCGCATGATCACGAAGGTGAGGATCGCCACGCCGACGAGGGTGGGGATCATGAGCAGGAGCCGCCCGATGATGTAGCGCCGCATCGCGCTAGTCTCGGACGGCTCCTGCCGTCGCGCTAGTCAGAAGTTACTTCTTCGCGAGCCAGACGGTCGTCAGATCCTGGTTCGTGTAGTGGTTCGAGCCGATCTTCCAGCCACGCACGATGTTGAGGTAGGGAACGATCCGATACCACCACAGCACCGGGTACTGGTAGGCCTTCTCGTCCATCGCGTACTTCTCGATGTCGCTCACGAGCTTGACGCGCTTGGCCGGGTCGGTCTCGCGGCTCTGGGCGTCGATCATGCCGTCGAGCTTGTCGTCGTCGTAGAACGCGAAGTTGAGGCCCTTGCCCGCCTTGCTGGCCGACCAGAATTTGGCGAGCTGTAGGTCGGGCTCGTCGAGGAAGTCACAGTTGAAGTCGAGTCCGACGTCGAAGTTGCCGGCACGGAGGTCGGCCTGATAGGCGGAGGTCTCCTTCACGTCGTGCGTCGCGGTGATACCGGCCTGCTTCCACTGATCGATCAGGAAGACCGCCACCGGCTCGTAGGGCGTGGTGATGTTGCGGTTGAGGAACTTGAACGTCAGGTTCGGAACTCCCGCGTCAGCGAGCAGCTTCTTTGCCTGCTCCTTGGCCGCCTTGCCGTCCTTGCTGAAGCCGGCGATCTTCGCCAGGTCCGCGTCGCTCTGCGCGAACGGACCCTTGGGCCGCATGAGGCCGCCGACGTCCTTGACGATCGTGATCTTCGAGAGTGCCTCGCTCCCGGCCCAGCGATCGATGGCGAGCGTGAGCGCCTGTCGCACGCGGACATCGTCGAACGGCTTCTTCTTCGTGTTGGGGGTGACGTAATTGACGCAGATCCACGGCGCTTCCTGGATCGCGAGGTCGTTCGGCAGCGCGCGCGAAAGGTCATCGCGCTGCTGGGGCGTGAAGCCGCGGAACTCGATCATGGCCTGCTTGCTGCGGATCGCGTTCACGCCGGCGTTCGCGTCGGTGATGATGAGCGCCTTGTAGCCGTCCAGGTACGGCAGCTTCGTGCCGTCCTTGTCCTTGCCGAAGTAGTCGGCGTTCTTCTTACCGACCCAGTCCTGACCCTTGGTGTTCGAGACGTAGGTGAACGGGCCGGTGCCCATGATGTTCTTCTCGTACCAGCGCGGATCCGCCTTGAGCTTCGCGGCGCTGTAGATGAAGTTCCACGGCGACGCGAGATTCGTGAGGAACGACGCCGACGGGTACTTCAGCTTGAACTCGGCCGTGGATTTGTCCGGCGCGTTCACGGCCGAGACGACCGCGTATGCGCCGGCTCGCGGCGAGGACTGACCCGCGCCCGTGTTGGGGAAGATGATCTTGTCGTAGGTCGCCTTGACGTCCTCGGACGTCAGGGGCGATCCGTCGTGGAATTTCACGTCCTGCCGCAGCTTCACCGTCACGGTGAGCTTGTCGGCGGAGACCTGCGGACTGCCATCCGCGACGTCGGGGATGACCTTCGTCAGATCGTTCGGATCGAACTTGTAGAGAAGGCTGTAGTGCGGCGCGATCGGATGGAGCAGCGCGAATGTCGTTTCGCGGTGGCCGTCGAACGACGGCGGCTCCGCGTTCACGACGAACGTGAGCGTGCCACCCGGCTGCGGTTTCTCGCCGCCGGTCGCGACCGACGGCGCCGCCGACGCGGCGGGCTTCGGCTGCTGCGTGCACGCTGCGGCGATGAGCACGAGCGAAAGCGCGATAGCGATGCGGGTTCGAAGCACGGCGACCACCCCCTTGGCGCGCAACATTACGCCATCCGTACCGCTTTCTGGCGCTTTTGGATCACGTCCTCGTAGACCTCGACGACCTGCGTCGTGACGTGCGACCAGTCGTATTCAGGGGCTCGGCGGGCGCCGGCCTCACCCAGTCGTACGCGCAGCGCCGGGTCGCAGATGAGGCGCTCGAGCGCGGCCGCGATCGCGTTCGGATCCTTCGGCTCGACCAGCAGTCCGGAGACATTTCGCTGTACGACACGCTTGTAGCCGTGGATGTCGCTCGCGATGACCGGTAGGCCCGCGGCCATCGCTTCGAGGAGCACGATCCCGAACGATTCCTGCCCGGTGGAAGGCGCGCAGAAGATGTCGGCGGTCTTGTAGAAGCGCGCCTTGTCGATGTCGTCGGGGCGTCCGGCGAACAGGACGTCCTGCAGCGCGTTCTCGCGCACGAAGCGGCGGAGGTTGCGCATCTGCGGTCCGAGGCTGCAGAGGATCAGGCGCGTGTTCGGGAACTTCTGCTTGAGTTGCGCGTACGCCTTGAGGAGATACATCGCGCCCTTGCGTGGCTCGAGACGACCGACGAACAGGATGTTGATCTTCCCATCGCGGAACTCGGGGAACGGCCGCGCGTTCTTGTAGAACTGCACGTCGACCCCGTTCGGGATGATCCGGTACTCGCCCGGGAAGTACGTCGAAATGAAGTGGCGCGCGGCGCTCGACACGCAGATGCGTTCGTCGAGCTTGTTCATGTAGCGATCGAGCGCGATGCGCCCTGCCCAGTACGAGAACGAGAAGCCACCGAAGGCGTGGAACGTCGCGACGTGCGGGCACTTGGCGGAGTCGAGGATCTGGAACGACAGGAACGGGACGAAGGGCTCGTGGTGGTGGATGATGTCGAACCGCTCGCGCTCGAGCATGCGCGAGACGAGCCATTCGAGACGCAGCGACAGCGTGACGCGTCCGATACTCCCGTTGAAGGGAACGGCGATCGCCTGCCCGACCTGGATGACGTCCTGGGCCGGCGGGTCGTCGCCCCACGGCGCCGTGATGATCCGGACCTCGTGCCCGAGGTCCCGCAGCCGCTCATACGTCTCGCGTATGTGCGCGTTGGCGCCACCCGGACGCGGATAGGCATATGGCGAGACGATCCCGATCTTCATTTCCTGCGGAACCTTCTCCTCGCCCTCTTCGCGGGATCGCGGACCATCGAGCGCCATTGCTGGCGCGCGACGCCGTCGAGATGCTCGCGGAGCGTCCAGTGTCGTCCTTCCGCACGCGTCGTGCGCTCCGCGATGGCCAGGCGCATGGCCGCGGCGTCATGCCCTGCGAATTCCGTCCAGGCCGTTCCGACGAGCTTGGCGTGATGGGCGTCGCTCGAGCCCGTCTCCGCGGCGTGCACCAGCGTCTCGTTCAACCACGCGGCGCGTTCCTGTCGCACGCGGCCGGCGTAGGACGGGTTGCGGATCTCGATCCCGTCGACGCGGCAGCGCGCATCCGACGCGGACATGAGCGAGCGGAGCGCGCCTTCGCCGACCGAGAACGTCAGATAGGAGAGCGGGTGGGGGACGATCGCGAGGCCGCCCATCGCGTGGATCTTCGCCACCGTCTCGGCCAGCGGCCGGAACATCGGCAGATCGTCCTCGATCCAGAGCGCGAGCAGATGGCCCGAGCGCGTCGTCACCTCGATGCCGGTCACGATCTCCACCGGGCTCGACCGGCGCGCGGCGATGTCGCGCAGCACGAACGAGCCGCGGATGTCGTCATGATCCGTGAGCGCGATGACATCGAGCTCCGCGCGCTCGGCGGTATCGAGGATCGCCTCGGGCGAGCTGAGACCGTCCCCGAGATCGGAGTGGAGCTGCACATCGGCTCGCCCCATCAGGGCCATACCCGTTCGAAATGCGCCCATTGCTCCGGCGCGCGCCGGATGTAGCGCGCGAGCACTTCGCCCCAGCGCCGAACGCCCTCAAGGAGATCGGCCTCGCGGTCACCCGTGTCGGGGATGTCGAGCGGCGCTTCGAACGATGCCGTCATCACGCCGTCCACGCGGAGGGCGAACCCCGGGACGAGCGGCGCACCGCTCCGCATCGCCAAGGCGACGTGTGCCGATGGCAGGAGCGCGTCGTGTCCGAAGAACGGGACGCGCTCTCCGACGCCCGTGGTCGCGCGGTCCGCGAGGAAGCCCAGCACCTTTCCCTCGCGCAGGACCCGGCGGACGCCCAAGGGCGTATCCGTCGGTATGAATTGGAGCCCGAGGCCGCGTCGCGCCCGGTTGATCGCGCGTTGTAGCTCCGACCGCTCGGTCTCGAGCGGCACGATCACCTCGTAGCCGTGCGCGACCAGCATCTGGCCGACGAGCGGGATCGGACCCAGGTGCGCGCTCGCGACGACGACGCCTCTCCCGAGCTGGTGCGCCGACACGAAGTGCTCCCAGCCTTCGGTGCGGATGCTCGCGAGCAATTCCTGCGGATCGATGCGCGGGATGCGGAATACGTCGAGATAGTTGCGGGTCTGCTCGATGAAGACACGACGCACCAGCGTGCCGCGATCGCGTCGCTCCGGGGCGATGACCGCGAGATTCGCGGCGACGGCTCGCCGCGCGCGCGGCGCCGCGAGATAGGCGAGCGTTCCGAGCGTTTCGGCGGCCGGGCCCACGAGGGCGCTGGGCATCGCGGGGAGGGCGCGCTCGGCCGCGCGGGTGAGCGCTCCCGCGATCACCGCTAGCTCGACGGAGCCCGCGCCGGCCACATCGGCCGGAAGATGTACCACTGATCGGGGTGCGGGCGGACCAGTCCCTCGAGAGCGCGCACGACCGACTGCGTCGCGTGGTCGACGTCTCGCGCGGCCTGCTTGGTGCGCTCGACGAATATCGGCGGGAGCGCGATGCCATGGAACGTGTTGTCCGGGTTTCGATGGACGGCCGCGACGACGATGGGCGCGCCCGAGACGCGCGCGAGCGCCGCCGCGATCGTGGGAAATGCGGTCGGCGACCCGAAGAACGTGGCCTGGACGCTGTCGAGCTCACGCGCGCGCGGCCCGAGGTCCATCATGAAACCGACCATCTCGTTTCGCTTGAGCGCGGCCAGCACGCGCCTGGTCGCGCCCTCCGGCGGCAGGATCTGGACGTTCTTGTGCTCGCGGTTCGCGACGAGGAAGTCCATGAGCCGCTGGTTCTCGAGCTCGTCGGCCACGACGGTGAGCGGGATCTCCTGGGCGATGCGCGCGCCGCCGAGCTCGAAGTTGCCGAAATGCGCGGACACGAAGATCAGGCCGCGGCCGTGCGCCCTCGCGGCGTGAAGGTGATCGAGCGACGAGGGCTCGATGCTCACGAGCCGGTCCAGGTCGGCCGGGTGCATCGAAGGGAAACGCATGATCTCGGTGAGGTACTTCGCGAAGTTGCGGAACGCGCGCCGCGCGACCCGCGCGACCTCCGGATCCCCCGGCGGGCGGCCGAGGACGACGGCGAAATTCTCCTTGGCGATCTCGCGCTTGTTGCGCCAGCCCAGATACGCGAGCTCGCCCCCGAGGGTGGCGCCGGCGTACACCAGTCCCGCGGGGAGATGCTGCACGAGGGCTGCGCCCGCGCGCCAGCCCCAGTAGAGCGTGCCGTCGGCGAACGGAACGCGAAGCCGCACTAGGCCCGGCCCGCCAGCGTGACGTTGTCGCTCCCGCGGATGTACGACTCGACACCTTCGCGCGCCTTGTCGTCATGGATCTGGCGCGGGGGCGACTTCATGAAGTACGCGGACGGCGCGACGATGGTGCCGCCGAGCCCGCGGTCGAGCGCGAGCTTGCAGCAGCGGATCGCGTCGATGACCACGCCCGCGCTGTTCGGCGAGTCCCACACCTCGAGCTTCACCTCGGCGTTGAGCGGCACGTCGCCGAAGGTCGTCCCCTCCATACGGATGTAGCACCACTTGCGATCGAGCAGCCAGGGCACATAGTCGGACGGGCCGACGTGGACGTCATCCTCGGCGAGAGGGTAGTCCAGCATGCTGGTGACCGCGTTCGTCTTGCTGATCTTCTTGGACTCGAGGCGTTCGCGCTCGAGCATGTTCAGGAAGTCCGTGTTGCCGCCGAAGTTGAGCTGATACGTGCGATCGAGGCGCACGCCGCGGTCCATGAAGAGGCGCGTGAGCACCCGGTGCGTGATCGTCGCGCCTACCTGCGACTTGATGTCGTCCCCGATGATCGGCAGGTTCTTGGCGGCGAAGCGTTTCTGCCAGTAGGTCTCGCGCGCGATGAAGACCGGGATGCAGTTGATGAAGGCGCACCGCGCCTCGAGGATCTGCTCGACGTACCACTTCGTGGCCTCTTCGCTTCCGACCGGCAGGTACGACACCACCACGTCGGTCTTGGTCTCGCGGAGGATCTTCACGATGTCCGCTGTCTCACCGGGCGCCTTGGTGATGACCTTCGACAGGTACTTGCCTATCCCGTCGTGCGTCATCCCCCGGCTGACCTTCACGCCGCTCTTCGGCACGTCCGCGAACCGGTACGTGTTGTTCGGCCGGGCGTAGATCGCGTCGGCCAGATCCTTGCCGACCTTGTTCGTGTCGACGTCGAACGCCGCGACGAATTCGACGTCGCGGATGTGGTAGCCGCCGAGGTCGACGTGCATGATCCCCGGGATCTTGTCGCCGGGCTTCGCGTTGCGGTAGTAGTGGACCCCCTGCACGAGAGAGCTGGCACAGTTTCCGACTCCAACGATCGCGACGCGGATCTTCCGGGCCGCGGTCTTGCGGCCGCGGGCCGCGGTCTTCTTCGCTGGCATTACTTCAACTTCCCCTTTCGCTGAGTGCGCCCGCCATGTGGGCGAGCCGCTGGATCACGGTGACCGTGGCGAGCAACGCGGCGGCGACGACCGCCGCCGCGAAGAATGAGAGGAGCGTGGTGGCCGCCCAGGCGGCCACACCGAGCATGTAGAGGGCGATGCGGGCCTCTCGCGGCGCGAGACCGACCGTCGCCCCGAGCCCGAGCGACTCCGCCTTCGCGCGGATGTAGCTCACGAGGGACGAAGACACGAGGAGCAGGATCGCGCTCCAGAACAGGAGTCCGTCCGACGCGGTAACGCCGAGCCGCACCGCCGCGACCGCGAGAGCGGCGTCGGACAGGCGGTCCAACGTGGAATCGAGGAAGGCGCCGAAGCGGGTGCCTCCGCCGGCCGCGCGCGCGATCTGCCCGTCGAGCGTGTCGCAGAGCGTTCCGACCAGCAGCACTACCAGCGCGGGCAGCGGCTGCGCGAAGGCGAGCAACGCGGCGCCCGCCACCGTGAGGAGAAAGCCGATCACCGTCACGCTGTTCGCGCTGAGCCCGATGCGCAGCATCGCACGCGCGACCGGCGCGAGCGCCTGGCGCGTCGAGGTGGCGATGCGCTCGGGGACGATGCTCACGGTCGTGTCGGTGTGCGGTTCATCAGCGCCCGGAATGTCTGCTCCTGCAGCTCGGCGAAGCGCTCGTGATCGAACGAGCAACGCACCTCGCGCCCGACTCGAACCGTTCGGACGAGCCCGGCGCGCTTGAGTCGGTGCAGATGCCACGTCATCAGCGGCTGGCTGATCCGAAGTCGGTGGACGAGATCGGACACCGGCCGTTCGCCTTCGGTGGCGAGGATCTGCACCACGCGGAGACGCGTGACGTCCCCGAGCGCGCGATGGAAGGACTTCAGCTCGCGCAGATACGACTGGCTCAGCATCGCTCCCCTTCGCCGCCGGGCGGCGAGGGAAGCATAAGCAAAACTTGAACTATCGGCTAGACGGCGTCACATCGCGGCTGGGAGCGGGCGGTCCGGGGAGGAAGGCCTGCGCGAACAGAGCGCCGAGTGGCCAACCGGCGATGCGCAGCGCGACGAGTAGCCAGGCCAAGATGATCGTCGCGCGTATTTGACCCGCGGCGCTGTCGAAGCGCCGATCGCCGAGACGTCCGACGTCGACGGCGGTGCCGATCAGGAGCGTGACGATCGAAGGGAGCGCGAGGAACAGGGCGAGCAACCCGATATCGCGATAGACCACGCGTTGTCTGATCGCGTAGATGCCGCCGGCGATCGGCCCAGCGAGCACGAGCGGCAACGAGACCAGCGTCGTGGCCAGATCGCCCTCGCCGAGGAACAGCGCGAAGAACGGCGCCGGCCACATCACGCTGGCGATCGCGCTCGCGACGAATGCCATCCCGGCCGCTCGGAGCAGGGGCTCAGGTGCCTGCCAGGGGATGGACGCGCCGTACGCGCGGACGATCGCACCGGTCGCGGCGCCGAGCACCAGCGCCGCCGCCAGCATCGCGAGCGCGCGAGGCGCGAAGAGGAACGCGTCGGTCGAGACCGGATCGAGTGGCGCGCGCCCGGTGGCCGCGACTCCCAGCATCCGGTTGACGATGAGCGACGCCGGAGAGGCGAGACCGAGGATCGCGATCAGCGCGAGGTCGCGCCGGGCCGCCATGCCGAGTGACGCGACGACGATCGTCGCCGCGACCGCGACGATGATGGCGTCGCCGCTGACGTCAGTGCGCACGCCGAACTGGCGAAGGAGCCGGAAGACGACGGCGATGACGACGTTGACCGCGACGCCGGCCCCGAGGGCGTAGAGCAGGGTCACTTGCGGGCGGTGCTGAAGATCTCCGCGAGCTCTTTGACGGTCTTCTCGGAGCGACCCTGCCGGAACGCGTCGGCCACGCAGGTCTCGAGATGCTGCTCCAGGACCAGGGCGTCAACGCGCTCGAGCGCCTTCTCGATCGCCATCGTCTGCTTGAGGACATCCACGCAGTACTTGTCCTCTTCGATCATCCGCTCGACCGCCTTGAGATGGCCGCCAATCGACCGGAGGCGGGCGATGACGTCCTTCCTGGTCTCCGCGCGCACGACCGTCATCCTACCCCTGGGGGGCGGGCCGACGGTGTCAGAATCGGCGGATGGCCACATCACAGCCGCTCGCGGCGCGTATGCGGCCGCGCAACCTCGGCGAGTTCGTCGGCCAGCAGCATCTCGTCGGCGAGGGTCGCGTGCTGCGCAAGGCGATGGACGCGGGACAGCTCCCCTCGATGATCCTCTGGGGTCCGCCCGGAACGGGCAAGACCACGCTCGCGGCCATCGGAGCGAAGCAGGCGAAGGCGCGTTTTGTCGCGATCTCCGCCGTGTCGAGCGGCGTCGCCGAGTTGCGCAAGCTCATCGATGAGGCCCGCAAGCTCCGGCAGCTGACCGACCAGCGCACGGTCCTTTTCATCGACGAGATCCATCGCTTCAACAAGGCACAGCAGGACGTGGTGCTTCCGTACGTCGAGAACGGCGACGTCGTGCTGCTCGGCGCCACGACCGAGAACCCGTCGTTCGAGGTGAACTCCGCGCTCCTGTCGCGGTCACGCGTGTACACGCTCGCGCCGCTGTCCGAGGAGGATGTGCGCACGATCGTGCGCCGAGCGATGGAGGATGAGCGCGGTCTCGGCGGATCGGTGTCGCTCGAGCCCGATGCGGAGGATGCGCTCGTCGCCGTATCGAACGGCGACGCGCGCGTCGCGCTGAACGCGCTCGAGCTGGCGACGGACGCGGCCCCCGCGCGCGACGGCAAGCGCCGCATCGGCCTCGCGGAGATCCGCGAGGCGCTGCAGCGCCGCAGCCTCCTCTACGACCGCGCGGGCGACCAGCACTACGACACGATCAGCGCGTTCATCAAGAGCGTGCGCGGCTCGGACCCCGATGCGGCGCTGTACTGGTTGATGCGGATGATCGACGCGGGCGAGGATCCGATGTTCATCGCCCGGCGCATCGTGATCCTCGCCGGGGAGGACGTCGGACTCGCGGACCCGCAGGCGCTCGTGATCGCGTCAGCGGCGCAGCAGGCAACGCACCTCATCGGGTTGCCCGAGGCGTACTACCCGCTGGCCGAAGCCGCGGTCTACCTCGCCCTCGCGCCCAAGTCCGACTCACTGAAACGCGGGCTCGGTGAGCTGCAGCGCGATCTCGCCGAGACGAGGGCCGATCCGGTGCCGCTGCACCTGAGGAACGCGGTCACGAAGCTGATGGCCGACCTCGGTTACGGCCGCGACTACAAGTACGCGCACGACTTCGAGGGTCACGTCGCGCCGGATGAGACGTACCTGCCCGAGTCGCTGCACGGCCGGCGCTACTACGTGCCGACCGAGCTCGGCGCGGAAGCGAAGCTGAAGGAGCGGCTCGAGGCGCTCAGGCGAAGCGTGCGAGGAAGAGGCCCAGCTCCCACAGCAGATACATCGGGATCGCGACGATCGTCTGATTGAACGGGTCCGGAGTGGGCGTGATGATCGCCGCCGCGACGAAGACGAGCAGGAACACGTAGCGCCGCTGCCTGGTAAGCCAGGTCCGCTGGACGATGTGGATGCGGACGAGCGCGAAGATGATCACGGGGACCTCGAAGACGATGCCCATGCCCAGGATGAACGTCGTCACGAATGAGAGGTACTCGGACGCGCGCAGCTGGTTCTCGATGACCTCGCCACCGAAGTTGACGAGGAACTTCAGCGCGTTCGGCAACAGCACGAAGTAGCAGAAGAGCATCCCTGCGGCGAAGAGGAGCAGCACGAACGGACCGAGCGTCAGCGCGAACCGGCGTTCCTTCGGAAGGAGCGCCGGGTCGATGTACGCGTAGATCTCGTAGAGGATGACCGGCATCGCCAGCGCGATGCCGCTGAACAGCGCGACGCGCATGTAGGTCGTGAAGTTCTCGGTCGGGTTGAGCGCGATGAGCTTCGACACGCCGGAAGGAACGAGCAGGATCTTGATGATGTCCGTGGCGAAGAAGAACGAGATCGCCGTGGTGACGAGTACGGCGATCGAGGCGACCATGAGCCGATCGCGGAACTCGCCGAGGTGCTGTAGCAGCGAGAGCTCTTTGTCGCGTGCCGTCGTCGCCATTTCGCGTCACGCTAGCGCAGTAGAATTCGTCCTGCGCCCCCATAGCTCAGTGGACAGAGCGTCGGCCTCCGAAGCCGAAGACAGCCGTTCGAGTCGGCTTGGGGGTACCGGCTGGTGGCCGCCGGGCACGGCGTCTGCACGTCGGAACGGCCCGTTGGAGGTGATCACATGGGCCTCATCCTGTTCCTGGTGATCGGTCTGGTCGCGGGCTTCATCGCGCGAGCGCTCGTGCCCGGGCCGGACCCGATGGGTTGGGTCGGCACGATGGTGCTCGGCGTCGTCGGATCCTTCGTCGGAGGGACCCTCGCCGCGCTCCTCTTCGGCGGAACGCTGGACGTGTCGACAAGCGGCCTGATCGGCTCGATCGTCGGCGCGATCGTCGTGCTCCTGATCTGGCGCGCGATGGCGGGCCGACCCGCGACGACGGTCTAGGCGGCTTCGTCTGCCGGCGGCGGTCCCTCCGGGGGCCGCAGCCGGCTCACGTGTATCCAGAAGCGGCCGATACGGTCCTCGACCAGCCACTCCTCGTCGTTCGGCGAGTGACGGACCAGTCTTGCCTCGGCCCACTCGCCGCCGGATCCAGAGCGCAGGAAGCGAACACGCGCGCCCGATCTGAGCTCCAAGGGACGAGGACTCACCGCTGTGGAACGATAGCCGCAGCCGCCTCGTCGAGGCGCCGCACATACTCGCCGAACATCGGCTCGACGAATTCATATCGACCGCGACCGAGACGCGTCACGAATCCGCGTGCCCGAAGGGACTCGAGCGCGCGCAGGACCTCGGGCCGCGGTACGGGTGAGGCGGCATCCACGGCGTACAGGACGGTGCCGTGCGCGATGCGCTTCGCGACGGGCTGCAGGTATTTCTGCTTGCCCAGCTCGGCCCAGTGGAGCGCGAATGGACGCTCGAGCTCGCGCAGCGCCTGTTCGTACGCGATCGCCAGCAGGTCCGCTGTCACGACCCGCTGCGCAGCGTCGCGCATCAGGTAGTACAGCGCGGCGCAGACCTGCATCGTGTCCTGTGGATGCCCGCCGGTCGCGTCGAGGAGTCGATCGACGCTGGCGTCGTCGATCGCGATCTTCTTCGCCGCGAACTTCGCTCGTAGGTACTCGAGCCAATCGTCGGGCGCGATCCCGAAGCGGTGGCCGCCCGCCTCCGCCAGATCTAGTGGCACCGCGAACCGATAGAAGGCGCGTCCCTTCTCGCTGAAGAGCTGCTCGAGGATGCCTTCTTCCGAGCCGAGGAACGCGTACGCGACGCCGCGATGCGACTGAAGATGCGCGCGCATCACGTCAAAGACGCGCGGACCGAGGCGGCCCGCCGCCTGGAACTCGTCGTAGACGACCACGACGCGCTTTCCCGTGCGCGATGCCAGCACGCGGGGGAGATCGAGCGCTCCCTCGAAGAAGCGCTGCGCGTTGGTCTCCCGCGCAAGATGAAGGGCCAGCTCCACGTGCTCGTACTTGATGTTCACCGTCGGGCGCAGCCCCGCCGCGATCGCCTTGACCTGCTCGAAGCTGCGTTCGGCACCGGAGACGTTCTCGAGGAGGGCGTCCACCAGCCGTTCGCCCAGACCGCGGACGTCCGTCGCGCCGAGACAATCGACGTACGCCGTGAGCGCGCCGCGACGGCGCAGCCGACGAAGGACCTCGAGGATGATCGATGTCTTGCCGATCCGCCGCGGTCCGGCGACGAGCACGTGATTGCCGTCGCCCAGGCGCTCCACGAGCCGGCGTATGTAGGTCTCGCGTCCGACGAGATCGGCCGCCGGCACCGGTCCGCCCACGGGAAAGTGGGGCGCGGGCGCGCCGACGCGCCCGAATGGTCCAGGCATTTCGCGAGCAATATACATCCGATGTATCAAATGGCATCAACGGATGTGTCCATTTAGTGTCGTCCGATGCCCGATCTCACCCTCGACGACCTGATCGCCAACGGCACGATGTCTCCGGGGATCGCGGCGACGCTCCGTGCGGCGGTGGGCGCGAAGTGCTCCTTTCTGATCTTCGCGCGGCCACGCCTCGCCGGCAAAAGCACGATGGTCCAGGCGCTCCTCGGACTGCTCCCGCGGGACATGCCGGTGCGCGTCGTCGGCGACGACGGTCGTGATGTGGCCCGCCTCATCGCCGAGGCGCAGGGCGGCTATCTGGTCATTCCCGAAGTGAGTCAGTACGCCGTCGCCCCGGGTTACATCTGGGGCGAGCCGGTGCGACAAGCGTTCCAGGCGATGGCCAAGGGCTGCTCGCTGGCGGCGGCCCTGCATGCCGACGATCCGGCGGAGGCACTCGAGATCGTGGGTGTCGGCAACGGCGTGCCGGAGGACGATGTCGCACGGCTCGGCATCCTCGTGCACCTTCGGTCCCTCGGGGACTGGCGCGCTCCTCGCCGGCGCGTCGTCGCGGGCGTCTACGAGGTCGCCGGTGGACGCGTCGTCGGAACGCGCACCCTCCATCGCTGGGACGAGCGGACGGACCGTTTCGAGATGCTCGCGGCGCCCTCCCGGTTCGCGGTGGTGGCGTGATGGATGTGTTGCGTTCGCTCTTCCGCCGCCGCGATCCCGAGGTGTTGGCACGCCTGACCGCCGCGGTCAGCGCGATCGATCGCGAGCTGGCCGCCAATCTCGAGCTCACGTCGATGTTCGATCAGACGCATCACGCGGTGGTCCTGGAGAACGGCGAATTCGCTCGGCACCGCGCGACGATCGAGCGCGAGCTGCCCTCCTCGTACCCTCAGCTCGCCGATCTGTACGCCCGGATCCCCGACGCCGAATCCGCGATGGAGCGAAGGGGACCGGCGGCGTCGCTCAAGGAAGAGGACCGCGCCATCGTGGAGGGCTGGGAGGGAGACGCGCGAGCGCTTCAGCGCTCCCTACGCGATTCGCTCACCGAAAAGCCTCGCTCGCCTCTCGCGCGGCTCCTCGGCCGTCTGCACGGGTAGCCCCCAAGCGTGCGGTAACACCGCGCCCTGCTATGGCATACGGCGTGCATCCGTTGTTACTTCCACATGGCCCACAACGGCGGCCCCATACCCGGCCGCGCCTACCGTGCCTACCGGTTCCCGCTGCGCAGGGGAGGCCGCTTGTCGCGTCGCCCGGGGACGGTGGGGCGCCTCGGGCCGCTCGCCGGCGGGCTCGGCGCGTTCCTCCTCGCGATGGCGGCGATGGCGGGCACCGCCGCGGCGGCGGTGTTCGGCTACTTCGCGGCGGACCTACCCGCGGCGCATGACCTCGCGACCGTCCCGGTGCCGCTCTCGACGAAGATCTACGACCGGACCGGCGAGCACCTTCTCTACACGCTCGAGGACGAGCGGCGCGAGCTCGTCTCCCTCGAGGCCGTGCCGCTGAAGATGCAGCAGGCGACGATCGCGATCGAGGACAAGTCCTTCTGGTCGAACCCGGGCATCGACGTCGGTGGCATCGTGCGCGCCTTCAACGCGAACCAGGCGAGCGGCCGCATCACTCAGGGTGGCTCGACGATCACGCAACAGCTCATCAAGACTCGGCTGCTCGGCGACGAGCCGACGATCACGCGGAAGATCAAGGAGGCGATCCTCGCGATCGAGGCGACGCGAACGTTCGACAAGAAAAAGATCCTCGAGATGTACCTCAACCAGATCTACTACGGGAACCAGGCGTACGGCATCGAGGCGGCGGCGAAGACGTACTTCGACCAGCCCGACCTCACCAAGCTCACGCTCGGACAGATGGCGCTGCTCGCGGGCCTCCCGCAGCTGCCCTCCGAATACGACCCCATCCAGAACCCGGACGGTGCGAGGGCCCGACGAGCCGCCGTGCTCGACGCGATGATCGAGCAGGGCTACGTGACCGACGCGGAAGCGGCGACCGCGAAGGCGGAGCCGATCAAGGTGCAGCCGGCATCGACATCGCTGTACGCGCCGCACTTCACGTTCCGCGCGCGCGAGCAGCTCATCCGCGAGATGGGCGAGAAGGCCGCGTATCGCGGCGGCTATACCGTCTACACGACGCTCGACTGGAACATGCAGCAGCTGGCGGAGAAGGAAGTCCGCGAGCACGTCGATTCGCTGAAGCCGTTCAACGTCCAGAACGCGGCGCTCATCACGATGGACCCGACGACCGGTGAGGTCCTCGCGTACGTGGGCAGCTACGACTACTGGCAGCACACCAACCAGATGCAGGGCGACTACGACCACGCCGGCATCGCGTACCGCCAGCCGGGGTCGACCTTCAAGCTCTTCACCTACCTCACGGCGATGCAGAAGCTGAAGTTCGGACCGTCGAGCATCGTGTACGACGTCCCCTTCGAGGTGGCGGATGGCTCGGGCAAGAACTACAAGCCGCAGAACGCCCCCGATGCGGCTGGACAGTGGCAGTCGCGAGGACCGATCACGCTCCGTCAGGCGCTGCGCGAATCGCTCAACCTGCCTGCGCTCTGGACGACACGGCTCGTGGGCGTCGATTCGATCATCGATACGGTCCACCAGCTCGGCATCGACCGGGAGTGGGATCGCACGAAGCTGGGCCTCTCCTTCGGCATCGGTGCCGGTGAGATGCGCCTCATCGACATGGCCAGCGCCTATCAGGTGGTGGCGAATCTCGGGAAGCGCATCGAGCCCACGATGATCCTGAAGATCGTCGGCAGCGACGGTAAGGTCGTCCGCGACTTCTCGAAGCCCGAGGGCAAGCAGGTCCTCGACCCGGGCGTCGCGTTCATGATGACGAACATCCTCAAGGACAACACGAACCCGCAGGGCTCGTTCGTGTTCGGTCCGTGGACGACCATCGGCCGGCCGGCGGCGCTGAAGACCGGTACGACCGACAACCTGCAGGACGTGCTCGCGATCGGATACACGCCGACGCGCTTGACCGCGATCTGGATGGGCAACTCCGACAACTCGCAGATGCGCGGCATCTCGAGCGCCCTTGGTCCTGGTGTGCTGTGGCGCGACTACATGAAGACCGTCGTGGGCGCGCTTCCGCCCGACGACTTCAAGGAGCCACCCGGGATCGTTCAGAAAGTCGTCTGCGTGAACCCGTCGCTGCTCGGGGGGAATGGATCCGGCCTCTTGCCGGGCCCGAACTGCCCCGGCACGTTCCGCTTCAACGAGAAGTTCGCGCCGGGCTGGGAGCCGACCATCGACGATCGCAACTTCTACACGTCGTGCGGCATCCGCCTCGTCTCGCCGGTGCCCGAGTGGCAGGTCTACATGAACAAGTGGGCGACGGAAGCGGTGAACGGTCAGCACAGCTACGGTCGCTTCTTCTGGACGATCTGCGGCTTCGCGCCGAAGCCGAGCGAATCACCGTCGGGCAGCCCGAATCCCAATCCATCGGCAACTCCGCCGCGCGGAACGCCGATCCCTGCCCCAACGCCGAGACCCACGCCTGCCCCGACGAAGAAGCCGTAGCGCGGGCGCGCCAGCCTAGACTGACCTCGTGCGGGCGGTGCAGGGGAGTTCCTTTTACGCGCCGGTGGATGCCGAGCTCCGTGAGCTCGAACAGCGGCTCTTAGCCGTCGGTCGAGGCGGCCATCCCACGTTCCAGGCCGCGGTCGAGCACGTCTTTCAGACCCCCGGGAAGCTTCTGCGGCCGACGCTGGTGTTCCTGTCGGCGCGCTTCGGCACCCACGAGGACCGCGAGATCGTCCTCAATCTCGCGCAGTCGCTCGAGCTGGTGCACACCGCTTCGCTCGTCCACGACGACATCGTCGACCGCGCCGATCTGCGCAGGAACGTCCCGACGGTGAACGCCATGTGGGACGGCGATGTCGCGCTCATCGTCGGCGACTACCTCTTCGCCAAGGCCTACGCCCTCGCGGCCGTCCTTCCGAAACCCGAGGTCATCGCGATCGTCGCCCAGACGGTGTTCGCGCTCTGCGACGGCGAGCTGAACGAGGTGACCTCGCCCCCGTCACTACCGACCGAATCCCAGTACCTGGAGCGGATCGAGCTGAAAACGGCGTCGCTGTACGCGGCCTGCTGCCAGGGCGCGGCACTCCTGACCGACGCCGAGCCGGAGCACGTGGCGGCCCTCGGCGCGTTCGGGACGAGCCTCGGCCTCGCGTTCCAGATCACCGACGACATCCTCGATCTCGTCGGCGACGAGGCGGACTTCGGCAAGACTGTCGGCCGCGATCTCGCCGAGGGCATGCCGACTCTGCCGATGATCTACGCGGCAGCTGAGCGCGACGGCGACACGGAGCTGGCGCGGCGCATCGTCGCGCCGCACAAGAGCGACGCTGAAGTGATCGATCTGCTGCGCGTCATCCGCGCGAGCGCCGGTCCGGACCGCGCGCGATCGCGCGCGCTCGCGTTCCACGATGCCGCGGTCGGCGCGCTGGACCGGTTGCCCGATCGCCCGGAGCGCGACGCGCTCCGGGACGTCGCGGACTTCGTCGTCAGCCGCGTTCGCTAGCGGTCGCGACCGCCGCGACGACCGCGCCGGCGCCGTCGGCGACGCCTTCCGCCATCGGTCACCGGGGTCGGTCGTTCCTGACGCGGCACCTCATCGCCGCCGTACGAGCCGACGCCGCGCGTGTGCGCGGGGACCGGATCGAAGGTCACGCCGAGCTCGGCCGCGGTGATCTCGGCCCGGGAATTGTCGGTCGTCATGCCGACGATGATCGACTCCTTCACGACATTCGTGCTCTGCGTCATCGCGCACCCCGACGTCCCGCATTGACCGCCCACGCACGATGGGATGTGGAAGGTCTCGCCGACCTTCGGCAGCTTCCCCTTCACCTCTTGATACGTCTCGAGCTCGTAGATGAGGCAGCACTTGAGCCGTCCGCAGACGCCGGTGAGCTTCGACTGGTTGAGCGGGAGGTCCTGCTCCTTGGCCATCCGGATGGAGATGTTCGAGAACTTGTCGAGCCAGCTCGAGCAGCACAGCTCGCGGCCGCAGGTCCCGACGCCGGTCATCACCTTCGTCTCGTCCCGCGCGCCGAGCTTGCGCAGCTCCACGCGCGTCCCGAAGTGGGCCGCGAATGCGTCACTCAGCTCCGCAAGATCGATGGCGCTCTCGGCCGAATAGAAGATCGTGAGCGCCGAGCCGTCGAGCTGCCAGTCGGCGCCGAGGATCTTGATCGGCAGGTCGCGCGACTTCGCCATCGCGTCCGCGGTGCCCGACGATTCGACGTCCATCCGCTTGCGCTTGTTGATCTCCAGGACGTCCGATGCCGTCGCCTTGCGGAGGACGGTGCCGAGCGGGGGATCGACCTGGACCAACGGGGAATCGGTGGGGAGGATCTGCACGCGCGCCGCGTCGATGCCCAGGTCCGTGCGAACGATGATCCAGTCGTTGATGCGGTAGTCGGCGACGTCTCCGGGCTCGAAGAAGTACATGCGTCCTGCCTTGATGAATCGGGCGCCGACGACGATCCGACTCACGAGGTGCCCTCGAAGCTCGCGCGGTAAGGCAGCTTCAGCGCGACAAGCTCGAGCAGCATGCGCGCGTTCACGTTCGACTCGACGACGTCGCGCCGCCACCGCTCGAGGCTCTGCGCCAGATCGACGAGGTCGCGCGCGCTGACGCTCGAGGCGAGCTGTCCGCTCTCGCTCTGCCGATCGGGGCGTATGGCGCGGTCCGCCGCGCCCGTCGCGGCGACCGCGGCGTCGCGCACGAGCTCGCCCCAGTTGACGAGGCGCGACTCGATGAGCTCGTTGCGCTTCTGCGTGTCGCGCTCGGATTCCGCGAGGTCGGCCGCCCACGCGAAGCGGTCGGTGAGGCGGCTCCCGACGAGCCGGTAGAACTCCGTCTCGAGCCGCCGGCGCGCCTTGCGCACGGCGTCGTCCGCGGCGAGCGTGATCGCGACGCCCGGCCTTCCCCCGGCCGCGGCCGCGAATGGCCGCGCGTCGTCCCCGAACCGCTCCGCGAGCCCGACCTCGATCTCGAGCCGGGCGACGAGTCGGAAGGGGAACGGCTGCACGCGTGAGCGGATCGTCTCGAGGAGCCGCGCGGGCGTCGGCGTGATGAGCAGCAGCACCGCATGGCGCGGTGGCTCCTCGAGCGTCTTGAGAAGAGCGACCTCGGCGTGCTCGGAGAGATCCGCGGCGTCGTCGATGATGACCACGCGCCTACGTCCTTCGAGCGGGCGAAGAGCGAGATCCTGCTGCATGAGGCGGATCTGCTCGATCGAGATGTTCTTGTTGTCGCGCTTCTCACCAGGCTGATCGACGAGCCGCGTCACGAAAAGGACGTCCGGATGCGTTCCGCGCTCGATCTTCCGGCAGGCCAGGCACGCGCCGCACCCGCCCGGCACAACAGGCGTCGCGGCGCAGTTCAATGTCTGCGCCAGCCGCACCGCCACGGTGTGCTTCCCGATCGATCGCGGACCGCTCAACTCGTACGCATGGGCGACGTCGCCGCGGACCGCCTGCTCCCCGAGCCTCTCGAGGAGGCGACGCTGCCCGATGACCGAACGCATCAGGTGCGCTGATTCTAGGTGCGTGGCGCTCTGCGCCCTAGCAGCAGGGCTCTTGGTCGTCGGGCGGGCAGCACTCAGGCGATGGGCAGCACGGTTGCGGGCAACAGAGCTCGGTCATCTCGGTCACCTCCGTTCATCCGATCGCGTCGAGAATCTTCTGAATGCGCTCGGGCAGATGCGGCTTCAGGCGGTAGTAGGCCCAGATGCCGCGACGCGTGGCTTCCACCAGGCCCGCCTCCCGAAGCTTCGCCATGTGATGTGAGACCGTGGGCTGCGATAGCGAGAACGTGGCGGTGAAGTCACAGATGCACGCCGGCTCCTTCGCGTCGCGGAGCGCGAGGACCATCTGCAGTCGCGTCGGGTCGGCGAGCGCCTTCATCAGCCCGGCGATCTCGTCGGCCCGGCCCGCTGGCACCTTCAGGTCGATGGTGCAGCAGACGCCTCGCTCCCGCTCGGGAAGGACCTGTGGTCTGGCCATGGCCAGAGGCTACAATACCCATTGACAAATATCAATTGGTTTGCCAACGTATCCATCGAGACCCGTCTATGGGTCATGTGGAGGTCAAGGTGAACGAGATCCAGGAGACGGTGCGCGCGAAGTACGCCGACCGCGCGCTCAAGATGGCGACGGCCTCTGGCTGCTGTGACGAGAGCTGCTGCGATACCGCTGGCGGCTGCGGGGACGGCTATTCCGCGGAGGAGCTCCGCGCCATCGGCCTGGACGCGACCGCCAGCCTCGGCTGTGGGAACCCCACGGCGCTCGCCGACCTGCATCCGGGCGAGACCGTGCTCGACCTGGGCAGCGGCGCGGGCATCGACGTCCTGCTCTCCGCGCGGCGCGTGTCACCCGGGGGACACGCCTACGGCGTCGACATGACCGATGAGATGCTCGCGGTGGCGCGCGGGAACCAGGCGCGTGCCGAGGTCGCCAACGCGACGTTCCTCAAAGGGACGATCGAGGACATACCGCTTCCCGACGCGGCGGTCGACGTCATCATCTCGAACTGCGTGATCAACCTCGCCGTCGACAAGGGCACGGTACTCCACGAGGCGGCCCGCGTCCTGCGGCCCGGTGGTCGCCTCGCCGTCGCCGACATGATCGCGCTCGAAGAGTTGGCGCCCGACGCCAAGCGGCGTCTCGATCTCTGGGCCGGCTGCGTCGCCGGCACCATCTCGCTCGACGCATACACGCAAGCGCTTCGCGGGGCGGGCTTCGACGACGTCGACATCGAGGTGACGCGCGAGGTCAAGCTCGAGGGCGTTGACGGCCGTATCGCGAGCGCCTACATCCGGGCCCGCAAGCCCGCGTTGGCGGTCGCCGCCTCATAGGGGCTACGCCCCTCGAGCGTCGCTCGTCCTCACTCGCGAGCTGCGGCTCGCGATCTCGTCCTCGCTAGCTCGTAAGCCAGCTCGGTCCGCCGCGCAACGGCCGGCCAGCTGAACTCGCGCGCGACGCGCTCGCGACCGGCGGCGCCCATGCGCCGCGCGCGCTCCGGTTCCCGCAGGAGCGCGAGGATCGCATCGGCGATCGCGCGCGGCTGGCTGGGCACATGGAGACCGTCGACGTTCTCGCGCACGACCTCCCGCAGCGGCGGAATGTCGCCCGCGATGACCGGCAGACCCGCGCACCACGCTTCGAGATAGGTATGGCCGAAGGTCTCGTGCTCTGACGGCATCGCGAAGATCGTCGCGCGCGCGAACGATTCGGCCTTCCCGGGTTCGCTGACGATCCCGCGATCGATCCAGCGCTCGTCCTCACGACGGCGAGCGAACGCGGCGGTCCAGGCTGACTGACCGATCGCGACGAATCGCGCATCCGGCCGCGCTTCCCAGACCAGCGGCGCGGCCTGTCGGAGGGCGTGATATCCCTTGTACCGCTCCTTCCGCCCGACGAACAGGATCGTCGCCGGATCGCGCGGGACCTCGGGCAATGCCACGAGGTTCGGACCGACGCCCGTGACGTGCGCGCGCGTCACGCCGTGGTCGCGGTACCAAGCGGCTTCCCATTCGGTGAGCGCGATCACCGCGTCGTCGCGGCGATACCGCGCGATATCGGCCGCGCGGTCTCCCGCGAACGGCTGTCCCGGATGCACCAGAGGCGTCTCGACAAAGGCGGCACCAGCGTCGCGGGCCGCTCGGTCGAGTTCCTGTGCCCATTCGCGCGCGATGCAATGGACGACGTCCGCCCCGGCGACCACGCGTCGAAGATCGCGGTCGCGCACCAGGGCCGTCGGGAGCAGGCCGTCGATCGCGGCGCCGATCCTCCCCAGCCGGACGGAGAGGAGCGACAAGCGCGGGTCGTCCATGCCGGGTCGCGACCAGGCGGGACGGAGACCGACGAGCGTGACGTCGTGCCCGAGCGCGCCGAGCTCGCGGTCCAGCGCGCGGGCGAACATCTCGGAGCCGCCGACCGCGGACAGGAGCTTCTTCGCGATGACGACGCGCAAGCGACGTGGACTACGCGAGCGCTTCGTCCGCCGGCAGGTGCGCGCCTATCGCGCGGCGGTGGGCATCCTCGACGCTATCCATGACCCGGTCCCACGGCCAGCGCTCGCTGAGCTTCGCGCTTCCCGCGCGTCCCATCGACGCGCGCAGCTCGGCGTCGCTCAGCAGCCGCACCACAGCGCCCGCGATCGCTTCGACCTTCTGTGGAACGAGGAGACCGTCGACGCCATGCGCGATGACCTCGCGCAGTGGCGGGATGTCGCCGCCGATGACCGGCTTCTCGTGGAGCCACGCTTCGAGGTAGCCGATGCCGAAGGTCTCGTGCACCGACGGCATCGCGAACACGTCGCAGGCATCGAGCGCGGCGGACTTGTCGGCCGCCGACGCGCGCGCGATCTCGATGATGCGCTCGTCGGCGTACCGAGCGAACTCGTCGACGACCGCGCCGTAGAAACCTGGGACACCGATGAACACGAAGCGCGCCTCCGCATGACCTTGCCAGACGAGCTCCGCTGCATCGAGAAGGTGGATGTAGCCCTTGTAGCGCTCGTGGCGCCCGACGAACAACACGACCGGCGCGCTCGCCGGGATGCCGTGACGCGCGCGGAACGCGGCGCCGTCGCGCGAGCGCGTCGCGTTCGCCCCCGTCCCGGTCGTGACCACCCGATATGGATCGATGCCTTGCTCGACGAACCAGTCGCGCTCCCAATTTGTCATCGTCGTGATGACGGTCGCGCGGCGGTACCGCGCGAAGTCGGAGGGCGTGTCGCCGCCGTGGAACTGGCCGGGGTGCGCGAGCGGTGTGAGCACGACCGGAAGATCGAGCAGATCCGCGGCGCTCAGCGAGCTGTCGAGATACTCGCGGCCGACGTTGTGGATAAGGTCGCGACCGTCGGCGTATTCCTCGAGCTCTTCGACGCGCATGAGATCCACCAGCGTCGACGCGTCGGCGACAAGGCCAAGCAGTCCACCGCGCGGCTTGACCTGAATGACTTCGACGCCGCGATCGACGAAGCGCGGGCGCGGATCGAAGGCCTGACCGCACACGACACGCACGTCATGTCCGCGCGCGGCGAGGCGCGTAGCCCATTGGTAGGTGAGGCTCTCCGATCCGCCCATCGGTGCGTACGTCCGCTTGGTGAAGAGGACCCTCATGCCGCCGAGCTCCCTGTGCAAAGACGCTGCCGTGCCAGGTTATGACGCCGCGGCTTCGTCCATGCCAATGAACTTCGCCCACGCGCGCTCTCCGGCCCTGACGTACGACGAATAGAGGTACGTCGGCGTAGCCGGCGGGCGCTTCGGCTGTCGAAGGAGCGCCATGTGCGACTCGGCGAGCGTCCTGCCGCCCTTCCGATGGTTGCACGAGCGGCACGCCGCGACGACGTTGTCCCAGGTGTGCTGGCCACCGCGATGACGAGGCATCACGTGGTCAAGCGTCAGATCGTTCGCGCGCTTGCCGCAGTACTGGCAGGTGTGGTCGTCGCGCTGGAGTATCTCCTTGCGCGTGAGCTTCACGACCGGTCGCGGGCGCTTGATGTGGTAGGCGAGACGGATGACCGACGGCGACGGGAGCTTGAGCCGCTCGCTCGTGACGATGTGTCCGTTCTGCTCGATGACGGTCGCCTTCTGCTTCGCGAGCAGCACGACAGCGCGCCGCACGTTGCACACGTTGAGCGGCTGGAAGTCGAGATTGAGCACGAGGACATTCGCATCGACGACCGCCATGTTCCGATTCTAGGGTCAGCGGCGTACGATTGTGGTTCGGCATGAGTACGAACGGTCGCAAAGATGTACGCCCGGGTCCGGCTCAGGGGGAGGCGGCCTCCACCGGTACTTGGACCCTGAAGACCGGCCTCGCCCAGATGTTGAAGGGCGGGGTGATCATGGACGTCGTCACGGCCGATCACGCCCGGATCGCCGAGGAGGCTGGCGCCGTCGCCGTGATGGCGCTCGAGCGCGTTCCCGCCGACATCCGCGCGGCGGGCGGCGTGGCTCGGATGAGCGATCCGCAGAAGATCATCGAGATCATGAGCGCCGTCACCATCCCGGTGATGGCCAAGTGCCGTATCGGTCACTTCGTCGAGGCCCAGGTGCTCGAGGCATTGGGGGTCGATTACGTCGACGAGAGCGAGGTGCTCACGCCGGCCGACGAGCAGTACCACGTCGACAAGCACGCCTTCAAGGTCCCGTTCGTGTGTGGCGCGCGCGATCTCGGCGAGGCGCTGCGTCGCATCAACGAGGGCGCGGCGATGATCCGCAGCAAGGGCGAGGCCGGGACCGGCAACATCGTCGAGGCCGTCCGCCACCTGCGAGCGATCACGTCGCAGATCCGTGCGCTCGGCAAGGTGGACGACGACACGCTCGAGGCCAGGGCCCGCGAGTATCGCGTCCCTCACGATCTGGTGCGGGACGTCGCGAAGAGGCAGAAGCTCCCCGTCGTCCTGTTCTGCGCCGGCGGCATCGCGACCCCGGCCGACGCCGCGCTCACCATGCAGCTCGGCGCGGAAGGCAACTTCGTCGGCTCGGGCATCTTCAAGTCGGAAGATCCGGCGCGTCGCGCGAAAGCGATCGTCGAGGCGACGACCCACTACACCGATGCCAAGCTCATCGCCGACGTGTCGCGTGGACTTGGCGAGCCGATGCGCGGACTCTCGCTCGAGACGATCCCCGCCGGCGAACGCCTTGCCGTCCGCGGCTGGTAGGACTCCTACTCAAACCGCTCGCGTCGGCGTCCTCGGCCTACAGGGCGACTTCAGCGAGCATCTCTCGACGCTGCGCCGCATCGGCGCTGAAGCGGTCGACGTGCGCAAACCCGCGCAGCTGGATGACGTAGACGCGCTGATCATTCCCGGCGGCGAGAGCACGACGATCGGCAAGCTCGCCGAGCACTACGGGATCATCCCCAAGCTGCGCGAGCGCGTGAACGAAGGCATGCCGGTCTGGGGCACCTGCGCCGGCGCGATCTTCCTCGCGAAGGACGTGCCCGGCCATCCGCATCCGCTCGCGTCGCTCATGGACATCACGGTCGAGCGGAACGCGTTCGGACGCCAGATCGATTCGTTCGAGGCAGACCTCGAAGTCACGGGCATGACCGGCGGACCGTTCCATGCCGTGTTCATCCGCGCTCCGAAGATCACCGAGACGGGTCACGATGTTGAGGTGCTCGCACGCCTCCGCGACGGCACGGTCGTCGCGGCGAAAGAGGGGCGACTGCTCGCGACGTCGTTCCACCCGGAGCTCACGCACGACGACCGCTTCCATCGCTACTTCCTCTCGCTCGGAAAGCGCTAGCCGGTGGCGGCGCGGTCGGCGACACCATTCGATGTGCGTCGGATCTCCGCGCTCCTCGAAACGTCGCTGCGATCGCGCGAGGGGATCCACGCCTGCGCGCTGCCGGCACCGCTCGCGGCCGGTGCGGTCGCCGGATGGCGCGGCCTCGTGGGCGGTCTGATCGGCATCGGCGGGCGACTTCGCGTGTATCTCGAGGAGTACCGCGGTCAGCTGCGCAGCACCGCGCTCGTGTACGACGGGCGCCGGCCGGAGTGGGTCGTCCTCATGCTCGCCGCACGCCCCGAGCCCGGCGGCGCGGACAGCGCGTTCCGACTGCTCTCGGGTATCAGCGCGGCCGCCGCGCGAGCGGGGATGCAGCGCGTGTTCGCCGCGGTTCCCGACGAAGCGCACCCGCGGGAGACGTTCTTCCAGGCCGGCTTCTACTCGTACACGCGGGAGACTTGGTACGGCGCGGCCCACCTGCAGCTGCAGGTCCCGCGACGCGACGCGGCGCGGCGAGCGCAGAGCGTGGACGCGCACGCGCTTTTCCGCTTGTATGCCGCCACGACCCCGCACGCCGTCCAGCGCGCCGAACAGCTCTCGGTCCAGGATTTCGACACCGCCCGCCGCGGCGGGGCGTACGACCCGCCCCACCTCATCGGCGGCAACCCCCTCGCGATGCGGCGCCAAGCTGCGCTCATCGAGGGGAACGAGCTGGCCACGAAGGGATTCGCGCTCGCGTTCGCGGGGCTCGAACGCCACCCGCATGTCTGCAAGGTGCGCACGCGGGAGAGTGACGTCGACCTCGCCCGCGATCTGCTGCGCGCGAGCCTTCGCTCGCTGCCCGCGGGCCGCCCCATCACCTCGCCAGTGCGTTCGTATGAGGAGCACGTCGCGCGCGCGCTGCTGGCAGAGGGCTTCCGCGAGTCGGCGACCTCGATGCTCTTCGTGAAGGAGCTGGCGGTCCGCGTCGAAGAGCCGGTGTTTGCTCCCGCGGCGGTCAGGTAGGTCGCCGGACGGACTCGTTGGCGATTGCGTCTCAGCGGTGACGTCGAGGGTCGTGGCCAGTGTCACGGCTCGAGGAACGGAGCCGCTGTGGCGGCTCCGTTCGCAGCCGTTTAGATAGCTTCGATCTGCTTGATCATCCACGCCTTGCGCGGCGCGCACCCACATTTCTCGGGTGAGGGCATTGCACGAAGGAGCGCGAGCACGATCGGCCGAATCAGGCGCCTAAACGCATGAAGCATCGTACGGCTCACGGGTTTGCCCCAACAGGCCTGTACGAGAATTCAGTTCGAAGACAGATCAACGTACTGTCACTGGTCTGGCCGAGTAATTCCGCTCCGAACGAGAACTCGCTGTTCGCGAAAGGAATGACGAGGGACCGACTCGCCGCGCTCCAGTACTTGGCCTTGAGTTCCCCCAACGTTCGGCATGCCGGAGCAACTTCGCCAGGATCGTAGACATAGGCCACTTTGTGATAGACGCCCTGGACACGCGCACCATCGTCCTCCTCGAATGTTCCGGGGATGCCGTCTCGGGGTAACGCAACGATTCGCCTAGGCATCGCTGACCTCCCTATGTCTCATGGGCTGTCGTTCACTCGTGCGCCGGTGCCAGCGCCTACGGGCAATTGGCTGCGGAACAACATTGGTTCTCAGTTTCATTGTTGCAGGCCCAAACGTAGTAACCGCCCGGGCACCAGAACTTGTAGCAGTCATATCCGCAGAAGCCAGCCCAATCTGGGCATTGCGCGCCGATGCACTTTGGCTGAGAGCTGTGTTCGACGACGATCCCGCCACTACACGGCGTCGGCGGCGGATTCATGGTTAGTGTCTTCGTGCCCATAAGCCAGCCAACTGCGGTAAAGACGGACGCGCTCGCGGCGGTGGTTAACGTACGGATGAACAAGGCCCGACGTTTCATGGCCTAGTCTCCTTCTTCTTTCGCGAGTCGGACTTCGGTCTCGTTCCAGAAACCGAGAGTGATCAGGATCAGCTCGAAGCCGTTGTAGACGTTGTGTAAGTCGAGTCGATCGAGTGGGATTACTCCAATGGCACCTCCGAGACCGAGCAGTCCTGGACCGTTCGTCAAGCCGGTCCTAGTGAACTGCTCGAAGATGTAGACGTGCTCGATCCCGTGAAGGATGGAGATCACGACGAGCGGATAGACCCACGGGTTCCGTGGATAGACGAGAACGAGGACGATTGCGAGTAGGGCGATCGCACCGTTGAAGAGGAGATGCGAGAGCTCGCTATCGAATGAGGGACCAAGCAGGCCTTGCCCCTGCATAGCTTTCGCGATGTGCTCGATCAGATGTCCGAGCTGTGCGAAGAAGACCCACGCGAACAGCCACGTGCCCGCCAAATGCCCTCGGCGCACTTGCGCGACGAACCTGCTCACGATCGATCCGCTGACCGCTTCCGAGGAGATGGGTTGTGCCTCCGTTCGCGAGCGCCCCTACGTCAAATCCGCTGTGTCTTTTGGGCAGCCCTTTACTAGAGGCCAGCAGGCTTGCCGTATAGCGATACTTTAGGTGAGTCCAGTGGCTGGTCCGCGAGCGAACAGGGCCCCGATTCTCACGCCTCGACAGAGAGAAGTGCTGAGCCTCGTCAGCGACGGACTGTCGAACAAGCTCATTGCTGACAGACTCGGCGTGACTGAGCAAACCGTGAAGCGCCATGTGTCGGCACTACTGGTGCTCCTGAACGCTAGCAATCGCGTGGGCCTGGTGCGACGGGCTGCGCAAATGGGACTCTTGAGGCTAACGAATCGCCAATAGCGGTTCCGTAGCAATCCGGTGGTCGACGGTCCGTGGCATCAACGGTGGGAGGTGTTGTGATGACGGTGCAGCAGAGCGACGAGCTCGAGGCGCTGCTCCGTGGATTGCCTCCCGACCTCGCGCAGAGGGTCCGAGCCCTCGATGGTCTGGACGGCCTTCTCGAGATCGTCATGGACCTCGGGCGCCTGCCCGAGGCGCGGTTCGCCGGCCGCGAGGAAATGCTTTCGCACCGCGAGACATCGGCCGAAGACCTCGCCTACGTGATCTCACACATCGGGCAGTTCGGCGGCGACAACCGCGCCGGGATCGAGCGGACGCTACATCGCATCAGCGCCCTCCGTAACCGCGCCGGGAAGGTCGTCGGCCTGACGCTCCGCGTGGGGCGTGCCGTGTACGGGACCGTCGAGATCATTCGCGACATCGTCGAGTCGGGTCGGAGCATCCTGCTGCTCGGACGTCCCGGTGTCGGCAAGACGACGATGCTGCGCGAAGTCGCACGCGTGCTCGCCGACGATCTCGGCAAGCGGGTCGTGATCGTCGATACGTCGAACGAGATCGCCGGCGACGGCGACATCCCACATCCGGGCATCGGACGCGCGCGCCGGATGCAGGTGCAGACGCCGTCGCTGCAACACGCCGTGATGATCGAAGCGGTCGAGAACCACATGCCCGAGGTCGTCGTCATCGACGAGATCGGGACCGAGCAAGAGGCGGCGGCCGCGCGCACGATCGCCGAGCGTGGCGTGCAGCTCATCGCGACCGCCCACGGCAACACGCTCGAGAACCTCATGCTCAACCCGACACTGACCGACCTTGTCGGCGGTATCCAGACCGTGACGCTCTCGGACGAAGAGGCCCGCCGACGCGGCACGCAGAAGTCGGTGCTCGAGCGCAAAGCGCCGCCGACGTTCCAAGTGCTCGTCGAGATCCAGGCCTACCAGCGCGTCGCGATCTACCACGACGTGTCGCAGACGGTGGACGCGATCCTGCTCGGCATGCCGGTCGCGCCGGAGATCCGCGCGCGTGGCGTCGACGGCGAGATCGCCCGCACCACGCAGACGCCGTCGCGGGCGGTGGCCGAGGCGGTCGAGCATCGCAGTACGCCGCGCATCGCCGACGAGAGCCTGCGCGAAACGATCAAGGTCTACCCCTTCGGACTGTCGTGGACCCGCGTCGAGGACGCTGCGCGCGGGCTGGGCATGCCCGTGGCGATCGTTCGCGAGCCCGAGGACGCCGACGTCGTTCTCACGCTCAAGAACTACTACCGGCGGAAGACACCGCGCCTGCGGAACGCCGAATCCGCTGGCATACCCATCTACATCGCGCGCAGCAACTCATCGACCCAGATCGCGAGCGCCCTCGCGAGCGTCGTCGACCTGCGCCGCGGGCCGGAGGAAAAGGCGCTCGAAGAGGCGCGCGAGGCGATCGATGCCGTCGCGAGCGGCAAGAGTGACGAGGTCGACCTCGCCCCGCAGAACGCCTATGTTCGGCGCCTTCAGCACGAGCTCGCCGAACGCGCCAGCCTGTCGTCCCGATCGACGGGACACGAGCCTGTCCGCCGCGTGCAGATCTACCGTTGAAGAGAGGGCTCTTTCTTTCGTTCGAAGGCGGCGAGGCGTCGGGCAAATCGGTCCAGGCGCGCATGCTCGCCGACGCGCTGCGCACGAGCGGACGCGAAGTCGTGCTGACCCGGGAGCCGGGCGGAACGCCGCTCGGCGAGCGCATCCGTGATGTGCTGCTGCACGCGCAGGAGGTGCCGCTTTCGCCGGAGTCGCAGGTGCTCCTCTTCAGCGCGGCCCGCGCGCAGCTGGTGCGGGATGTCATCCGTCCCGCGCTTGCCGCAGGTAAGATGGTCATCGCTGACCGCTACTTCGACTCGACGCTCGCGTACCAGGGATACGGACACGGTGCTGACATCGGAGCGGTCCGAGCGGTCACGCGCATCGCGGTGGGAGACCTGGCGCCCGAGCGCACCTTTCTGCTGGATCTCCCGATCGAGGTCAGCATCGCGCGGCTACGCGAGCGAGGCGGCGAGCGGTGGGACCGGTTCGAGACCGTTGGTCGCGAGTTCCACGAGCGCGTGCGCGAAGGCTACCTGCGCCTCGCCGCCGCCGAGCCAGGGCGCTTCGTGGTCGTTCCCGGCGCGCGGCCCGAGAGCGACATCGCCGCCGACATCCGCCGCGAGGTCGACGCGCTCCTCGCAACTCCCGCTTAGCCTGAACACGGGCGCATAATCCCGCCCCAAGTGAAGCTCGTTGTGGCCATCGTGCACCCCGAGGACGCCGGCACGCTTGTCGATGCGCTGACCGACAAGGAGTACCGCGTCACGCGCCTGCAGTCGCAGGGCGGCTTCCTGAAGACCAGTAATGCGTCGATCCTGGTCGGCGTCGAGGAGA
>WNGA01000105.1_pt1 | contig 106033 bp, 144 predicted proteins | sample 5400061 | NCBI WGS metagenome assembly WNGA01 (sample SAMN13153366, study PRJNA577476) | soil metagenome | isolation source: 100 cm soil or saprolite under grassland replicate 2 | place: USA:California | collected 2016-06-15 | reverse complement strand
TACAGCAAGTTTTTCCGGCGCTGAAAGGACCGATCCAATGTACTACAGCTATCAAACAGATGAGGAAGTTCTTACCCTCATTGAGGCCTCTAGGCTACGAATCTCCTTGCGGGAGAACGGGATGAGGAATTCCGAGGCTGAGTACGCCGCAGTTGACGAAGGAGAAAAGATCTTCCTATGAGCCAAAGTCCGTTGATTTTTGCCCTCATAATCCTTGTAGCACTTGTTGATATCGCACTTTTCCTGTACGCTTCCAAGCTGAGTCTATGGGAAGGGAGCCAAGAAGGGGAGGAGGAGGCATGAGCCAGAGGGGAAAACTCAGGGTAGTTCACAAGGAGAATTACTGGGACATCGTCATGGATCCGGAGTTTGAACCGAATATAGAGAACGGGTATACGACGGTAATTCAGCCGATGTTTTCGTTGAAAGACGACTTCGGCTCATGGGAAGAAGAGCTACCTAATCACTGGCTAAACAGTAGCGAAACTTTTTTCTCTTACAAAAGCGATCATAAAGAAGACGACTTTTTCCTGTAAAAAACGAATTCCAATTAGATCCAATAAGAGTTCCATGATCATGATCAGACGCGCGAATGAATCCGATCAACCGAAAAATCATGACTCCTATGAATAAAAATAAACAGAAAACCTGAATTCATGAATATCCGCATCAAAAAACTCAATAAAATTTCCGCAATTCACCACAAATGCCATGCCACATATCCCCCATACATCCACATTTCCAAGTTGTACCCAAACCGAAGTTGTTGGTTTACGTGAAAGCCCTATAGGGCCCCCTAAAGCAACTATCACGTAAACCAAGAACCTCGGTTTGGGTGCAAGGAATTTTGTAACAATATGACCACCGATTTTCGGTGGTATACTAGCTACAACAACTACAGAAAGTACCCAAAAGAGAGGAAAATGAACTTGCGGCCAACGAAACAAGAATGGAAAAAGAAAAGGGACCAAGAGCTCCAGAATTTCGTAAAGAAATACATAGAGCAAGAGCTAGAGCGAGACGAGCCGTTCCTCTCAAATAACGCCCTAGAAATCCACCAACAAGCCGAATACGCCTACCTCCCGACACCTTCCAAATTACTTTATGCCGACTTTAAAGAATGGGCGAAGACACAAATCAACCCAGAGATCTCCCCCATGCTCCGCATGGAAATTGACACAATCCACCTCTCCATCCTCGCAGACGCTTTCCTAACAGCCTTCTCCGACATCGTCGGATATGAAACATGCGAACCGATAAATTCAGTATCAAAACGAAGGGAGATAACTTCTGTAAGGGCTTGGCCGGGTGTGATTTTCAAAACGAACGGACCAAACACCCACAGGAATCTCAAAAGAGCCCGCCATCCAACTGAAACCGGATGGGAGAGGGGCAAGAGAAGAGAGCTGGCACAACAGCGAGCCCAAAAAGAAGGCCGAAGAAACAGAAGCAAGGATCTCTTTCCACTCCACCCCTCAAAAGAAGAGATACTAACAGTAGTAAAGTCTTTCTTTCAAGAAAGAGTAGAGTTCGGAGAAGGCGAAATTCTAGCCGACGAGCTCTATTTCTCGATAAAAGAATTCGCGAGACAAAACCCAGAAAAAAAGAGTCAAGAAATCGCCAAAGCGCTAGAAAGCTGGAAGGTAATGGGCGCAGCCGTAAAAGAGGTGATCTTGACTCTCCATAATATCCCAGAGGAACTCCAAAGAGCGGACCCAGATCCTTTCAACAATAAAAAGCGTTCCGCCTCTCTAATTCACCTCCCATACAAAGAGAAACGATATTTCCCTCCCGATTACGAAGGAGACAAGAAACGTAACAGAGTAAGACGAAGAGGAAAAGAAGACACAAGTGTAGCTACCAACAGAACGGGTAGACAATGGGCAAAAGCAATGGAGTCTGAAGCACAAAGAAGAGAGAGAAAAAGAAAGGAAAAACTACAGAAACCAGACCCAAGTTTCGATCTCTCTAGAGTTTATGTTTCAGGAACGAAACGAACATGTTGGATAGGTATGAGTTTAATAGCAAGCGAATATCAACCATCAGAAACAGGAGAAACACATGAATCTCAAAGACGCTGAAAACTTCAGAGCACTCCTAACGGAATTCTACAGCCATCACATCGCTAAAAAAGCAGGAAAGCCAGATCTATATAAGTCAGATAAATACGTAGTGGAAAACAACGAAGTAAAGAAATACGAAGTAAAAAACTACGAGCCTCAGATCATTAAGGACCCGAAAGGAGATTACTTCTCGATCTACTGGAAAGTTTACCCAAGGGAAGGAAAACCCAAACTAACGGTTCCGAACTGGTCACACGCCCCACTAACAGGTTTCTTTTTTAGTGAAGAAGAGTACGAGGAACTTCGCCGCTCCCCCTATTTCTTCCCTCCCACTACTGCCAAGTTCCATGCAACCCGTCCGAGAAACAAGATGCCAAAGGGCTGGAGCACAAGAAGAATTGACGACAGGACAATTGAGATCCATTACGACCCAGAAGCGACAAAGCCGTTCTGGCCTCAAGGCTTTAGCTGGTTAAGCGAACCCTAGAGATAAAAAAGAAAAAAGAACCAACCTGATTATCAAGCGCGCTCAAACCCTACCCTCACCAGTTTTCCGTCACTAGGCTGCCTGTAGGCCAACCGGCCAGCTCACCACCCAAAGGGGCAACCAATGCAGCACACAACCGTGCACGAAAACTGGGTACTAGCGAAACTCCCATTGGAACAAGCAAGAGCCCTCATGGCGCTCGGGACCCTCTCTTCCCTGCCCGTCACAGGCCAAACCCCGCCGCCGCCGTCCAAGCGCCAGGCCAAGGATCGCTCAGGCCGGGCGGCTAGGAGGTCGAGTAATTCCAACAAAACGGTGAAAGCGGTTGGGGGCCGCAAGAACCCAATCGTTGCTATCTACACCGCAGACCTCGGAACCGTAGCCCGCGACCCAGAGCAAGACTTAGGTTTCTACACCCGTTCCCCACAAAATCCAGGCGGAAATCGCGCAGGAAAAGGAGCGTAAGAAACCAATGCCGTTTACAATCTACGTAATCCTGCATGAGGACGTCAGCGAGAAAGAAGCAATGCGGATCTCAGCAGTAATATACAACGACTACGAAGAAGTCACAGACGTTGAGACGCGAGAAGAGTGACAATGAGATTCGTACTAGCAAATGCCGATAAGCCGCATCGCTGCCCTAAGTGCCACGCAATTTGCGCGCCGGTAGCGCGATGGTGGCGAACTCACTCGTGCCATAAGTGCGGCGTAAGATGGTGGAGGGGATTGGGCTCATGGAAATGAACAGAGAAGAAATCCGCCGGGCAGTTCTCGAAGCCCTAACCTTGCTGTGGAAAGACGAGCTCAATGAGGACGAACTCTACCTCCTGGAAGATATCCAAGACAAGTCGGAAGTTACAGAAGTCGTCCACGAGCCAACCGGCCAGATTTTCCACTTGTTCTACGTTGCCGATGGTGACTGCCCATTCAACGTTTGGGCAACGGAATCGCCAACCGAAGAATTCGGCGTTGAACTTGAAGAGGCTCCTTGGTTCGGTTTACCGCCGGGTTTAGCCCATACTGGAAACTTTAACGCTGACCCGGATTACGTGTGGGGCCTTTTCAACCGGCCGGCGGACGGCACTGAAACTCCCCATCCAATGATGACTTTCAGGAACGGCACTCCGCTCCCTTACAACCCGCCGACGCCAAACTAGAACCCCTCCCCCTCCTCTAACTCTCTAAAGGACATTTCCAATGTGGAAAATAAAGAAGAAGCCAGCCGTCACCAACGCCCCCATACTAGGCAATGAGATAGTTGCCATGAGTTGCGTCACGTTCGTGAAAAAGCACAAACACCTTCTCATGGACATGCGCTGTGACTGGTACAACAAAGATCTCAGGGTCGAGTTCGGAGAACTAGCAGCGCAAGAGGGCTTCATTTTTGTTGGTATGGGGAGTACAAGAGTCGCTTTGAAAATTGACAACGTAGTCTATAAGGTCAACTACAACGGTGACCGCTACCAGGTCAGCAACGAGAACAATCTCTTCTCCAGAATCAAGGATGAGGGTAGACCTTGGACCCCAGACTTCTATTACTTCGCCAAACTTGGTGTAATGGCTATGCACCACTACGAGTTAGTAGACTCCAATATACGGTAGGAGTCCAGAACAAAAGCGCCAGCTTCGGGAGATGCAAGAATTCTCAGGTGATCTCCACGAAAAGAACGTGAGTCTGAAAGGCGACGGGAACCTTGTTCTGATAGACGGAGGCTGCTAAATGAATAAACCACCGCCAACAGTCGTAATAGCTATTATGATCTTGCTACTGATGGCCGCCACAATTTCCTACCAGATCGGTAGGAGTTACTATAAAAAATCAATTCCCGTATGTCACAGCGAGCAAGAAGATTCCAAGATCTTAGACTGTGACTATCATGATGGAGGTTGGTATCAGAAGTGAAAAAGATCAAGGAGGAAGTAAGAAGGATTCAAGAGCTACGCCGTAGTTCTGCCGCCTCCCCGGTCGTAAGAACAAAGAACCGTGCAAAAGAAAAGTTACTAGCCATCAAGGAGAGCAAGAACTCATGAAATTTGAAGTCACGGAAGAAGAGTTTCAAATGATCATGTGGGCAATTGACGATGAGGAAGAGTCTCTGACTGACATCGAGGATTGGGAGGGAAGTAAACAATTCAGAGATCTTTTCCTCAAGTTACACTCACAAAGCATAGAAAAGTAATCCAACCGTTTCTACCTGCTATAATTAGCTAGCCGCCTCTTATAGGAGTAAAGAAATGAGCAATCAGGACAAACGACTCACTACCCATCCCTACCGCCAGGCCAGAAGGGAAGCCGCTAGACTTCGCTTGAAGCAACAGAATAACCTGGAACAAACCCATAAGGTTTACCGTGCGGTTGATCTCCGCGATCCGAAGCTAAGGGAAAAGAAGTGATAAACAAGAAACCGAGACCAGTCCCGCCTTGCCCTTGTGAATGTAATCGCGGTGGTTTCTGTGGTGGCTGCTCTCACGCAGGCTGTGGAGGTAGAAATAGGCGTATTTCTACCAGGCCCTAGACCGCCTGGTACGCCCACAGAACGTAAACCCCTAACCCGCCTAGCCAAAAGCTATTCAGTACGGTCTGAGCGCTGTCTAGCCACCAAAGCGGGCCACACCGCAACACAACGCAAGCCGCCCAAGCGCCCAACGCACAGCGCAACGCCAAAAGAAGGAGGAATAATGGAGTTCCTGATGCACATAGACGTTGCGGACCTTCTCATCCGACAGGAAATGGCACTGGCCGACGAGGGAATCGGGGCCAAAGATTCTAAGTCCAGTGATGCAGAGCTTCTTCAACAAGCAGTCGCTGTCGCTCGTGACCGATTCGATGATCACGACCTATGGGAGATAGCTCTACTATCGGACGAACTCCATCAAGACTGTCATCGCTGGCCGTGCAAAAAGCGCTTGACCAATTTGTTTGGGACGATGATCCAGACACTGAAGGCTGGCAAGAGCAGCAGCGCCTTGCTAGGGAAACAGTTACGAACTGGCTCCATAGCACAGGAAACGTCTAACAAAAGGAGTAAAATAATGAGCGTTGAATTAACAGAAGTAGAGCTTCAAATACTGATAGAGGCTCTTGACGACTCAATAGAACTCTTCGAGGATTGCGGTGATGTAGTCAATTCCGAAAAGTTCGCCTCACTTCAGGAAAAGCTTAGTGCCCAGTTGGATCTCATTTCAAAGTAAGGAGTAAGAATGTCAGAAACAAAGATAGAGTTCACCAGGCTTCGCGAAACCAAGAATACCGTTGTATTTGAAGAAGTAAACAACTCCGATGAACGCGATGTCATCGGTAAGCTTTACATCAAGAAAAGCATAGCTGGAAACGCAGAAAAGGTCATAGTTACACTAGAGCTCTAAAAGAAAAGGAAAAGAGAAAATGGAACCCGGATGGGCAGCAAGGGAACAAACGCGAGAGCCAGGATTTTTCTACGACATGGCTCGTAATATCCATGAGCAAACCGATCAACCTCTACTTATCTTGCTAGACGCTTTGTTGTTTGGTAACGAGCAAGCAAGAGCAGAGGTTGACCAATACGTTGATGACGTAGACAAATGAAGATACGAATTACAGTTGAAGCGGAAATAGGTGGTCTATTTCCTGAAGAAACAGCGGGGGGAAATTGTAGGTCTAGTGGAAACGCTCTTTGGTCTACTGGACTACAACCACTTGGTTACAAGCGAGGTTCTTCCTAGTAATGTAAATTATTCATCTGAATGGAAGGGAAACTAGAAGGAGCGATGGGAAACTAATGACCTCCATCTCAAAGAAAATGTGTAGGAAATGTCTGGAGCGCAAACCAGTCTCAGACTTTTACACATTAGAAACCATAAACGATGGTTTAGACTGCTACTGCAAGGAATGTAGGCGTATCCTGCTTATTGAATGGAGGAGGAATAACAGGAATTTGATAAATGCCTACCAAAGAAATTGGGCCGAAAAGAACAAAGAAAAGATAGCTGCAATCAATAAGAGATATCATCAAAAGAAAAAGAGGGAAAAGGAGGAGAAAGAGAGAAACAAATGAACGAGGATCTTATTTACTGTGATGACAGATGCCTTTTCGCAAAAAATAACGACTGCGATTGTACCATTTGCAACGGTCTCTCTCACCGAAAAGGCTGGGAAATCGCCGATCTTCCTCCTGCCATTAGGACGGCCGCGGGGCGTAGAGTTCCCCTTCTTAGGGCTGGAACCCGCGAATTCCAAGACGCCGAGAAAGTTTATAAAATGACGCAAGACGGTTTCACCAGGCGCGAGGTTGCAGAGATCTACTTCGTCTCCATTTCAACAATTCGCAGGATGATCCGTAGCTACCTAGCATCAATAGAGACAAAGAAAACCGAATCCGTAGTCGCAATAAGAGTATCAGCTGCCAATTGAGGAAAGGAAAACAAGCCATGGTCAACAAAGAAAGAGTTGAGCTATTGTGCCAGGCACTAGAAAGTGGGAAATTTGAGCAGTGTAAGGGCTTTATGCATCGGAAAGTGGAAGGCAGAAATTATTATTGCTGTCTGGGAGTAGCTTGTGAAGTCGCAATACGAAACGGTGTGAGTCTTGAAGTAGGAGAATCCGATAAACTATTCGGAGAGACATCAGTAACATACGACGATGCGGAGTACTCACTGCCATTGAGAGTTATGAAATGGTATGGCTTCTCTCATCAAAATCCATATCTATCTTCAAGTAAGCCTGATGCATCAGCAGCCGATATGAACGATCGCGGTATTCCTTTCCTAAAGATCTCAAAAGCTTTCAGAGAGACCTATCTAAATAGGGACTAGAATGACAACTAAGCCGCGGAAGAATCCAGATTGGAAAACAAAACAGGAAAGGAAATTAGCGAGAAGGTTAAAGAGTTTCCAAGAGATGGCAAATAGCACGAGGCGTGAGAGTGGTTTCTTTTTCCATAAGCCCGGAAGCCTCAACCCTAGAAAGTAATGGAGAAAGTAATGGAGAAAAAAATGCACAATGAAAGTTCAGATTTAGCCGGAAAAACAGTTAGGATCAAAGAAGGCGTTAGGGATCCGATGCAGGCAATGGTATTGCCTGGCGAACTATACCGAATAGAAGATTGGTGGGATAAGCTAACAGGGAAATCGTGGCAGGAAGCAACTGGAAATATAGCGGCATTGCAGTATGCAATTCGTGCCGCCTATAATTTCCTCTCTCCAGACGATGAAGTCTTGTACGGCCATATAGGTGCATTTGGGCATCTAGTTCACATCTCAGAGATAGAGGAAGTGTAGTGAAAATTACAGCAACTGACCTCCGTATCTTACTAGATACGCTTTCGGACAAAAGTCCAGAGGAGATCTCTAACTGGTTGTGTGCTAACGAAATAAAGGGAATGCGATATTCTTTTTCCAATTGTCCGGTTGCTAATTGGATCAGAAAAGAGTTTAGTCTTAGTGATTCGGATCGATCTTTGGTAGTTCATAGTAGAAATGTGTTGATCGGAACCGAGGGAAGACGTACTGTTAGTATAGATGTACCATCGAATCTCACGAAATTTATCAGTAATTTCGACAATGGCGTTTATCCGGAGTTGGTCAAGAAATGAAAAAGAAATTAGCAATCATCGTTATCCCCGCCTCTCTCCTCTCACTTATTTCCGTGGCGGGATGCGAGCAGTACAAAGACGAAAGAGGTAGAGGTGATGCGCCGGTAGCGGCTGGTCGTGACGACACGCCAGCACACGTAATCAATTTCCCAGATAACTTCGGTAACGTTGCGTGGAAGTGCGTTGGACCAGACAAAGTATTCGTTTCTTCAAGATCTGGTACCGACAACTCTTCCTCGCTTGTCGTGACTCCAAACCGCAAGGACTGCGAGAAATAGAGAAGCGCATGAACGTCTTTGAGATCTTTGGGGTTATAGGAATTGGGATACTAGTGATCCTGTTTCTTGATTTCTTTATTCGTGAATATCTAGCAGAAAGGAAGAAAAATGGAAGAAACGGAAGAGACGATGAAGATTCTCCCGAGTGATGCAGGAACTTGGCTAGACGGTAGTATGGGCTGGCATAATATCTACAGAGTGGTTGACCTAGCTAGAGACTATGGATTTCAGCTTACGGAAGAGGAATTTAGAATTCTAAAGTTCTTCCGAGGGCTTAAAAGTCTCACGGCTGTTTCACTCAATAAGTGGAAGGAGAATTGGGACCTCGTTGAGGAAATGGACCAAATCTCTACCAAGGCTTACGAGCATTTAAATAGCCTAGCCCCAGATGGTTTTCAGTTTGAATGGGACGGATACGAACTATTTCTAGTTCCAATTGACGAGGAGTAAACTACCCGTTTCTCAGATTGGAGAAATTTTATGACAGACTTCAAGGTCGGCGACCGAGTGTTCTATGTAACCAACGGCCCTTCAGACACTGGAACAATTATTAGAATTGACCTAGACGGGTTTTACGGAGTTAATTGGGATAAAGATCCAGATACGGATGCCTATGACTCTGACCAACTAAGACATGTAACTGAATAAAACCGATAAAACCAGAACAAGTTTCTGGTGTTTCCAATGCTATACTTGCAGTAGCAAGCCAATAGTTCAAAAAAAACTTGGTTGGGAGAAAGCACCCGGACGGTAGGTCTGGCAGCCTGCTAAGGGTCCGCTTGTGCCAGCAGGAGGCGGGAAATTAAGGGACCGCTCCCAACCTTTTAGCCTCCGTAGCATAACGGTAATGCTTTCAGACAAACTATAAGGGAAATCACGGAGAGGAAGCAATGACCCACATTCAAGGTGGAGTTTACTACGCCACCACTAAGAAAGCTCTGAAAGAGCAAGTGAGCAACGACCCTGAGAGTGTTGGTTTCTTCAACACTAGCCCCATGGGACCACAATGGAGCGGTCCTATTAGTGAGCTCCCAGACGGTGTAACTCTAACCATAGTTGGCCCTGACCCTGACAAGAGTCGGAAGTGGTATGCCAATATCAGGAGGGTAAACGGAAAATTCAAAGTTACTTAGGGCGATCAAAACAATTAGCCCCGCGTAATTCAACGGATAGAAATCCGGTCCTCTAAACCGGAAGTTGCAGGTTCGATTCCTGTCGCGGGGACGAGAAATAAAAAAAAGGAGAAAGGAAAGGAGAGGAAAATGAACCTAATAGAATACGGCGCAATTGCAACACACTTAGGGATCGGACTTGTCTCTGGCCGTGTGGTAGGTAGAGCAGCCTATCATGATCATAGAGGGGAAGAATGTTGCCAATTTCATGCTCATTGTTTTCCATATAAGAAAGATGGTTCTGAGTGTAAGTTCTATTATCCCAAAAATGAGGAGGCTCATCTTTTCGGGCTTCTTGCTGGGTTACTAACAATGGTCTTTTGGCCAATTATTTTGATTGTAGCGGCAAGTATAGCTTTCTTTACTTACGAGATCCCAAAACTTCCAACGCGCGGCCGGAGAAAAGAACTCGCGAAGGCAAAACGAGTCAAAGAAATTGAGCGACTAGAGAAGGAGTTGGGAATTAAATAAATGGACGAGATAACACAAAAGATCTTGGAAATTAACGAAGAAGAGGACGAGATAGAAATTATTCTCTTAAAAGAGTGGTTCGTATGGTGGTTTACAGATAACTCCCTACCGGGAAAGCTCCCAAACTACTTACACACCAGAACCTTAGTCCACTTAGCTGAAGTCTTTTTTGAGAAAGACAAGAAGTAATCTCTACCGGGTAGGTCGGAATGGTTTTCCGAACCACTCTTATAAGGTGGTAAAGCTGGTCCAATTCCAGATACCCGGACTCCATAATCGAAGGGAGAGAATAGAATGGAAATACTTGACGTCGGAGTGGTAGAGTATGGCCGAATGGGTTACGATAACGCCAACGCTAGGCTTCAACTCTTAATTGACCAAGAACCAGTTTGGCTTCCTTACGAGTTCTACTCAGAGTATATAGGGAGAGAGATTGTCTGGGCAGTACAGAGAGACGAAACAGGTCTATTCGTTAGATACTGTATGGCTTATATAAAGGATCAGAAGGTTAGGCATCGCCAAGGAATGGGAGTAATAAGCGCCTTCAATAATTCGGTTGGTCTAACCAACGCTTGGAGCAGCAACCCTAGTTCACTTGCGGAGCACTTAGGAATTGAAGTTGCAGGCGGTGCCTATTTTGCCAATGACCGCCACTCTATCGGAATGGCAATTGGAATAGACGTCAGGCAGATCAATCCAATTCTTTCAGTGTTTTGCTCAGAATACTGCATGGTTAAGGTTTCCTTCCGCCATGGAAATTTTTGGGAGCCGTTGAAATTTGGTTACCTTACTCATAAGACAATGAAATTCAGAGAAAAGTGCAATAGAACTGAATGGGAAAGTTGTAATAATGTGGATCATTATGTCAATATTCTTGAAAGAGACAAGCACGCTGAGATAATTCCACTGGGAACAATAGATGCAGAGCCAAAAGGACGATCAGTAAGCGATCAATTTAGCGATCCCCAAAACTCCGTATTGTAAACTGTAGTTGTAGCCACCAAACAATAGGAGTAAGATCCCAATGTCGATCAGGTGCGGTAAAGGCCACTACCACGATACAGTGGCAGAAGTAAGAGACTGCTATGAAGTAGTACCAGAAGGTACACAGCCAGACATCAAAAACTATAGGGTAGGGATCAAAGAAGAAATCTCACGAGTAGCCGAGAAGTTACCGCTTGTGGACAAGGCCCATTATGCAGTGGAGATAGACGGGGAGTTGAAATTCTATCAAGTGGATAGGCCGAGGGAAGGAAAGTGGAAAGGTTTTCTCTTCCTCAAGGTACAGGCAAGTGACGAAACCTTTCCTATCAAAAGCCCGCAACAAAGACTTCGAATCCTGACAGCTATCGCGGAAGATTATCCATCCGCTATGCGGCGATACGTCCAGGAAATAGGAAGATGCTGCATTTGTAACCGTACTTTGACGAATGAAGACAGTAGGGCATTCGGAATCGGCCCAATTTGCCGTTCAAAAGTAAACTTCTAGGAGAAGAGAAATGAGATTCTTCACTGCAATTCTAATTGGAATTGTTTCCTCAAGCGTTGGCGAGGATATCGCAGAGATCCTTGCTATCAAAGAACCATGGAAAAAACTCATAATCAATATGACTCTAGTGAGCATTCTGTTCACAATATTTTTTGCCATCTCTTAGAAACAAGGAGAAAAAAATGGATCATCAAAATGTAGTTGTGCAGTATCATGAAGATGGTGAGATCAGTGTAAGCGCTGTCTTCGCGTGTAAAGGTCAGCCAGGCGAAATAGTTGACGCCTTAGAAGATTTCTCACAGGAATGCAATGAAGCTGCTGATGAACTCTATAAACTTCGAGTAAAGCGCCTAACGAAAATATTTGAAAAGGAATAGGAGAAAAATAATGCCGAGAATTGGAGGAGTAGTTGGAAGGAAAGCGGTTCAGCCATTTGTTTTAGAGGAACTTCTAAAACATCCAGGTGAAGTAATTTACATAGACGATCTAGCCAAGAATTTAGGGCTATTGACTCAGTCGGTCCAAAACGTAACGTCTCAGATTTTACAGAAGAGGGATGACATCGAGATAGAAATTCGCGGTCGTGCTTGGCGTTACAATCCCAACAAGAAGAAGGAAGACGAAACTAAGAAAAAGGAAACTGGTAAGCGCCTCTTTGAAGAAATAGGTTTAACGAAGTCCGGTCACATAGTAATCCAGGATGACCACGGCGCCATCTACCTAGCCAATGAGCTACAGTGAAAGAAGAAGCAAGGTATTCCAATTTCATGGACGGTAACAAAATTCCAGTACATGACCCTATTAAAAGACGAGATCATATGGAGCCAGCCTACTGGGAATCCTATCCTGGAGTTACTGGAGAGTTGGACAGAACAATTTTGAGATCAACCGGCCAATCAGGGCCAAAAGAAATCGTTACGGTTTCGTTAGACGGAATCTGGCTGGACGAAAAGAGATTGAATCCGGGTACTGCTAGGTGGATAGCAGTGAGACTAATAGAGGCTGCTGCTATATATGAGATGAAATGCCACGAAGTAGGAGGAAGGGAAGACTAATGGAGTTTCAATGGTCTGAACCAAATGACAGGAACTGTAATTTCTGCGATAAGAATTTATATGAGGCTGAGATTCCTAATCTCACGATACTTCAATGGATTCCGACGGACGGGCACACGGAGGGTTATAATCTCTTTAGCGGTGTATTCTGCGACGGAGGATGTCTTTATAGCTTTCTAGGAGCTAGAGTCTCATGACAACAATTGGTTTCTCTGGCTCTCGTTTTCCAGAAGACTGCCATAAACTTCTGATCTCAGAAGTTTTGAACGAACTAGACGCAGATCATTACGTAACTGGCGCTTGCATAGGAGTTGACCATTTCGTTGGTCGCTATCTAGCGTTGAAGCAACCAACAAAAAAGCATACTGTTATTGTTCCAGCCAACCGATTAAGGATTGCTATCTGGTGGATAATGGAATTCCCATTTATCAACGTAATTGAGATGCCGTCCGGTACTACTTATCGGGATAGAGACTACGCTATAGTTGAGTTCCCAATAGATCAACTGATAACTTTCCCGCAATATCCTGAAAAGGACCCTCGCTCCTTCCATTCTGGTACGTGGCTGACCACTAGAATTGCCCGTAGAGCTAATGTGCCCATTAGAACATTCGTATTGAATGCTAGCTAAGGAGCTAAACAGATACGCTGACGTAGGTTGTTGTATCAATGTTAGTATCTGTCACACTAGATGTCTGGTTCTAAGAGAAAGACATGAGCTAATGAGAAAAAGGAAAACAAAAGAAGAAGAGGAAAGGGAGAGGATTGAATCTAATAAGGGCTCTTGCCAAGGGCGTTCAATCCTTGAAATAATGGAAGACGAGCTTGACTTAGTCGTCATGAAACTTATGACGAAAAAGGAAAATGAGGATGGCGGAGACAAATATAGGGCAGAAGGGTTAGGATTGGCAATTGCAATCATCAGGAATCCTTACATTCCTGATCTAGAAGACGTAAGAGAACGAGCAATGTTTCGATATCGATGGGAAATGGAGCATAGTAATGACATTTAAAGAGGAGTATAGGAAAGAGAAAGAACGACGAGAGCGAATAAAGAACGGAGAGATTGAAGTAGAGAGAAAGTGTAATCACTGTGAAACGGTCTGGTTTCTTTCTATAGAAGAGGCTCATGAGAAAGAGAAACCTAGTTACTGGGAAAAGACCGCACGAGGCGGTATATATGGTGGTCTTGTTTCTAACACTCGTAGTAAGCAAGCTGCGCTCAACGAGTTTAGAGATAGGCAACTAAGAGTTCGTGAGCGTAGGCATTGCCCGCATTGCAGATCGCAAAACTTCACGGAGCGTGAAATCTGTACGACCTGTGAGGAAGCCTCCTGAGCCTCCAATACAGCTGAAAACTATCAATCCTATTACTCAATTTGTATAATATTGGTAGTGCAAGTAACAAAAAGGAGGAAATAATGGCGTTTGTAGAGTTAGACATAGTTCTTTTCGAAGGTGAAACTGCTGAAGAAGTAGCCCAGATTGTAGCTGGGAGAGCTAACGTAACTTGGGATATCTATCAAGTAGAATCATGGCCTACAGTAGTGTACTACGGCGCTGAGGCAGAGATTGGTCGTGTTGCCAGACGTTACAGTAAACTCGGATATAATCCCAAAAGACAAAAGAGAACGTAGAGAGGAAACGAAGCAAATGATAATTCAGTTTGAAGAGCCGCCATACTACGGCAGAAGGATCTATCCCTATCAAGAGTTAGCTGAGGCATGTAAATTAAGACCTATGGAGTGGGCTTATTTTGCCCTGAACGCAGCGCATTCTGGTAGAGCGGCAAATGTCATCCAACAACTAAAGAAGGGCAAACCTAATTTCTTTTTCCCTCTCTCTGACTGGGAGTTTACCTCTCGTAATGTAGATGGGGAGCAAAGAGTGTATGCGAGATTTATAGGAAAGAGTGAGGAGAATAGTGACTAAGAGATGGAGGGTAAATAATAAGGAAAATCCCGACCTATTTTCTCTTGTGGAGGCAGAGGATCTCTCTGGGGCACAAGAAATTGCCAGTAGATACTGGGGACATGACGTCTATGTGAATGGTCTTGCCTCCAAAGACGAGATAGACTGGTACGATATAGTAGTGGGAGCGGGCGATGGCCGTTCAAATTAACTCCAAATGGGAAGGGTGGAGAGCAGAGAGGGTTGAATGTGAGGAAGAGGAATTCATTATAGCTTGTCAAGTGAGGGAGCTTCGTGAATCAGGTAACTCTTGGCTAAAGATCGGAGCCGCCCTTGCCCTTCAAACAAATGGGAAACCAAAGTCGGGTGCGGCCAGGGCTAGGAAGATCTACGCTATAGGATTCGGTTCTGTCCCTAGGACAAGAGGGGAGAACAGCGAAGAGGAGAAGGAAGAAAAAGAGGGGCAAGAGGAGGCAAGGCCAAAAGCTAAGAAATCTAAATCAACTATTCTTAATGGAGTTAGAAGGCGTGACAGTGTAAAGTCATTCGGGGAAGATCTTTTCCAGGATCTCCCAGATGAGAAAATAATAGCAGAAATAAATGACAAAAAGCTAGAGTGGACACAAATTATCCACAATGATAGTGGGGAGATACTGGTGGAGCGCCAGGAGTCTGCCTGGGTAAATCCCCGTTCTCAGATTTTTATCTCTGGCATGAAGCATGACCCTCTAATCAGAGTACTAAATTTTAGGGAGTCAGACAGAGACGCACCGCTTAAATTCAGGCATCTTCTTGGCCCGTTCCGTGCAGTTAGGCTAGACAGAATAACAAGAGTCTCTAAATAAAAAGGAAAGAGGAGGAGAGAAATGACTCATGAATGTATACCAGATCTTAGCGCACTTGAAATTTCACAACTTGATCAACATTGGGCACTGGCGTCATTTGCGCTTGATAACCTTGTCACCGCGCTGATCGAGCATCGCAAGATTTGTCGTGTCAACGCAGTGCCGTGGTGTTTAGGCGCAGTTGTTGGAGAAACGATCAATAATTCTGAATGGAATCAGTTAGCAGTCCTGTTGGACACCGCGATAGATCGTTTGGCAAGTAAGGAAATGAATAAATAATAATAGAAGGAACCCCATGCAGGCGATAGCGACATTTCAGGCTGGAAGAATTCTTGTCAGGACGGAAACAGATGGAACCTATGACTTTGAGTTAGCGGTAGAAGCTTGTAGAAATGTTGGGGCAGGAAGATTCTTAAGAGAGGACAAGGTTTGGTCCTTTCCCTTCTCCCTTGAGAAGTGTAAGGATCTTCGTAGGGAGTTCGGGTCTGATCTATCAATCTTACCGCCGTTGGCCGCTGCGTATACCGCAGAAGCGGCCCTAGCTAACGCCCAGGCCGCTACTTCTACTGCGTCTGATGCCCAGCTAGCGCCGGTATTAGTGGCAAGTGCCCCGGCGTTAGCCGCCACCCTGCGGCCCGATCAGCGGGTAGGTGTCCAGTGGCTCACACAACTATTTCATAACGCTGGTCTAGTCGCTGACCAGCCCGGGCTCGGGAAAACTTTGATCGTTATTGCTGGTGTCATACAGCAAGATCTCAAGGGCCCTATCCTTGTTACTTGTCCACGGCTAGCCGTTAAGAGTGTCTGGTTTAACCTTCTAAGGAAGTGGGCGTCAGAGGAAACAGTCTATATGTGTCGGGGAACAAGAGCACAGCGCCAGAAAGCAATCAACAGTTTTAAGGAAGACACTTCTTCTCGTAAATGGCTTATTACCGTAGCCGAAACACTAAGAATCAAAGAGGACTTTCCGTGCCTAGAAATTTCAACTGGTAAGAAAGTATCACCCATCAAGTGTAATGATACCAAGACCCATTTAAAGTATCATCTAAAAGAGGAAGATTCCAAAAAAGAGTTCGCTGGTTATGAATTTCCCGCGCTCTTTTCTGATCCTTGGGCGTTAGTTGTGGTAGATGAGAGCCACAGGATGTTCGGGTCTATGACCGTCACAAAAGGAAATCTTGCCGGTAAAGGGCTAAAGAAATTGGGAAAACTAGCCGACCGCCGTCTTGCCGTAACAGGTACGCCATTCGGCCGTGGCGGTAGGGTTCAAGGAATGTTCGGAACCCTACATTGGCTATGGCCTGAGGAATACACAAGCTTCTGGCGTTGGGTGGATAAGTTTTTCTTTGTAGAAAATGAAGAGATCTTCCTAAGGGGCGGTAGAGGTAGAACGAGGACGGTCAAGAAAGTTGGAAAACTGAAAGGCGGTAAGACCGAGGAGCAATTCTTACATCTCCTAGGGCCTCGTATTCTCCGCCGTACTAAGGCTGAGGTCATGCCTTGGCTCCCGCCTAAGCGATACGAAGAAGTTATATGCGAGATGGAAGGTGAGCAGCTTAGGCAGTACAGGTCTCTTTCCATGGACGCCGAGGTCAAGGTACCTGGTGGAATCATCACAGCGGATGGGATCTTGGCTGAAATTACAAGGGCTAAACAGATAGCGAATGGAGCCCTATATAAAGACGAAGAAGGCAAAGTTCATAGCGCCCATGATTCCTCTTGCAAGATAGAAACTCTTCTAGAGATCTTAGAGGCCCGTGGAATTCTAACCGGCGATAGTACAACTAAGATAATCATCGCTAGTCAATATAATGAGTTTCTATTCGCAATAAGGCAAAGACTAGAGGAGCTGAAGGTTGGTTTTCTTCTTCTTACCGGCCAAAACAGCGATAAGCAAAGAGATCAAATGATGGAGGAATTTCAGCAAGAAGGAGGAAATCTGATCTTTTTGATCAATAGCAAAGCAGGTGGCGTTAGTGTTACACTTGATAAAGCCGACGAAGTGCATTGCCTTGATCGTTTGTGGGATCCTAGCGACCAAGATCAATTAGAGGATCGAGCCGATAGGGCAACGAGAGCATTGACAATTGAAGACGCTGGTAAGCGTAAAGCTGTTACGGTATACTACTATCTGTCAGAAGGAACGATTGATACTAACATCAAAGAAGATGTTGAGGCGAAACGATTCGAGCAGTATAGGGCAATTGACTCCGTAAGAGATGTAGAGTATATCAGAGAAATGATCAGATATCGCAAAGGAGAATGAAGAATGTCATTAACTTATGAGCAATGTGTAAGGTTAGGACTGGAGGTCAAAGAAAAACAAGAGAATCTGAATTGGGAATATGGAGATTTAGCTTTACAAGTCCCCAAGAAATATGGGGAGAATACCCTACAACATTTTGCTGATGATGTTGGTATCGTTTTTGAAACAATGAAATCGTACCGCTCTGTCTCTGCCGCTTTTCCAAAGCAAAACGGTATACGTATACCAGTTTGCTCTTGGGCTGTTCATCAAATTCTAATGGCACAATCGGATAGATTAGAATTAGTAAAAAAGAGAATGACAGTAGAGGAAGCTAGGAAATTAGTAGAAAAAAGAAAGAAAGCTACAGAGTCTGTTCGTTTGATATACGAGACTCTAGACAGTTTAGCGCAGTCTGCTATTGCAAGGGCAGAAGAGTTTTCTAATCATCTTGAAGACTTAAGGTCTAAGGAGCTAGAACTAACTAAAGATCAAATTGAAACGTTGACTTATCAACGTCAAAAGGTTGTCAATCTTTGGACAGAAATAGAAATAACTGTTCAAGAGCGATCTCATCTAAAGATTGTGGGATAACAGTGAAGGATTATTTGAAACTTGGCAAAGAAAAACCTTGTTGTTCCGGTAAGAGAAGGCAAATTATAGAAGCAATTCGTTTTTGCCTACCAGCTCCAGACAAACAAGAAATTATTTACAAGCTCTCGGTGAGCTATGGATTTGAAATTTCAGATACTAAACAGCTAGGGAGATATCTAGGTCATATTCGAAATCCTGAAAACTCAAAAGAGCATGAGTGGTTTATACCTTTAGTTGAAAGGAAAAAGGGTCTCGGTCATAATAGATATTTTGCAATCCCAACGGATGTAGGAGACATAGTAAAGCTGACTGAAGCTCAACTTGAGGAAATTGAACTTGGAGCAAAATCTACATTGAAACATTTTCGCACAGAGGCGAGAAATCATGCCAATATAGAAAGTCTCCTAGCGGAATATAGAATTAAAGATCCATTTCGTAAAACAATTCACGAGAAATATGCTTATGAGTTCAAGCAATTAGTTGAGGGGTTAGATAAAACTAATGAATATCTATCAAGTGTTGAGGCTTTTCAAGAAGAAAAAAGACAGTTCAAACTTTTGATGGAAAGTAAAAAAGAGTCTGCATAAAAATAGAAAAGGAGAGGGAAACTAATGTTGTTTTGGATAGGCGATTGGCTTGTTAATCGCAAGAACCAATTCTCATATAGGTTAGGTTCTTTTCTTTTGAAAAGATACTATGCGAGAGAGGACAAAAAGGAAAATGAGTGAAGAGCCTATGTCTGATAATCCATCAGAAGCATTTGACATAGGGACTCTTGGACCTCATTTTGCTCCTTCGCCAGTAGACTTCGGTGTACTGATAGTACAAAACCAAGATAGAACTAATTATGTTCTACTGATTATTTCTAGTGTAAACGGAAAATTCGCGTTTATGTTACAATCAGACCTAGCCAGTAGAGCAGGAGATATACTGAAAGGTGCCGCAGTAGAAGCAGATAGAAGGAATCCACCCAAAATAGTAGTTCCAGGTCTTGACTTGAGAAACTTTAACCCAAATTCTCTTAGAGAAAGATAGAGACGGAGAAGGAAAATGAACGAAGAAAAAGAGAAAGAGGATCCTGTTTGCCTACACGACCGAGCCAATATGGCGTACGGATGTCAAGAGTGTGGGGCAGTTTGGTCAGAAGTGCGAGACGACTGGGAAGTGTGGGGCGCTGACGAAGGATATGCGCCACCATACTGGGAACCGAGTTCCTAACTAACTAGCATGGGTCGGTGGGGGTCAAATCCTGGGAGCATTGGGCCGGGACAAAGAGTGGCCATCAAGGTGTTATCCTTTCGCCCAGTCACATCTGCCTCCATCGATCCTTCCAAGCCACTCGGGTCAAAGCTAGTCTTGCGGATAATATCTTCAAGAGGATGGCATGAACGAAAGGGAAATAGATGATCTCTATTTCCAGAGGCTAATTTGATCGTACGTCAGATGGCCCAATTCATGCGCTTTGACCCGAGCTTAAACTTAGGAGAAAAAAAATGAAGGAAGATTTACCACCGTTTTCTAAATTTCCAAAATGTATCAAGTGCGGAAATGAGACAGCTTCTACAAAATACCTAGAGTCTGGAGTTTGTATCCATAATATCGGTAGTTCATACGTTCAAGGATTTGAGCATAACGAGAGGCTTCATAGGTCATGTTTTAGATGCGAGTTTGAATGGGATGAGGCAGCGATTAGTGAAAAATAATAAAGAGGATCCGCTAATTGAAATCGTAGTAAAGGAATTACAAAAGATCTCACCCTCCTCCTACGATCCTCAGGTTTGGCTGGCTGCGAATAGTATCGTGTCTGCGATACGTCCAGCTATTTACGCAGAAGTATGGAGGGCCAAACATACCCTTAATGGGAAATGTAGATATTGTCTTACTGGTCTAACGAGTCCAGGACCAGAGCACGAGATGAGATGCAAGTTCTACATTGGTGAACTAAGACATCAATAGCTTAGAATCTCATGGAACGAAACATTCGGAAGCATTGACCACTATTGCTCATGCGGTGGTTGGTTTAGGTAAGGTGGCTTAGCTGGACACGGGGATCATACGGAAAACGCAGAACCAATTTGTCCGAATATCGATCAAAAATTTCGCGGGAATAGCAAAGTAAGAGCAAGCTGGACGAGAGAAAAACACACAAAGCATTGCAACCAAAACAAGATCGTGTATAATAGTGTCTAGCAGGCAACCACAACCCATAGGAGGAATATTAATGTCTGTTGATGTTGAGACCGGAACCGAAGTTAAAGAGACTACGGTGACCCATGAGGATCTGACCGGTAAGCTGGGTCCGCTGCATAGCGCCCACGCGGCCTACATTCTTGAGAATCTTGGCGTGGAGATCAGCCCACTTCAGATCTTCGCCGTTTACAAGACCCGTGTGCCTTTCAGGCAGACCTCTGAGTACCGGCTTGGTGTGCGCGGTGCCAAGGAGGCTGAGAAGGCTGAGCGGGAGGCCGAGAAGGCGGCCGAGCGTGAGCGTAAGGCCGCCGAGCGGGAGGCTAATGCCGCTGCGCGTGCGGTAGAGGCTGAGGCTAAGAAGGCCACCAAGGAGGCCGAGGCGGCTGAGCGGGCGGCTAAGAAGGCTGAGCGCGAGTCTAAGCGAGTTGCTGAGGAAGAGGCTCGAGCGGCCCAGAAGGCCCAGAAGGCCCAGAAGGCCCAGAAGGCTCAGAAGGAGACGGCGCAGGAGGCGCTGGCTGAGGCCAACGCCGCGGCTGAATCTGCTGAGGGCACGAGTAACAAGCGCAAGAGTAAGGCTGCGGAGCAGGCGCCCTTTTAAGCCTCTCTAAGGTCGTTAGCACCCCCTCACCTAGCTGCGTAGGCGCCGGGTGAGGGGGTTTCCATTTGAAACAAAAGGGGAGAGCAATGGCAACAAGAGCCGGAAGTTTAGCAATGAAAGAAAGAATTCGTGTCCTCTCACAGGGGAAAAGATACGAGCGCAAGATCCGTTTTGACCCTAAGCGTTGGACTGAAATTCGTGGCGAGATTGATTATGGTCTCGATGTAGACAACTTCATAATCATCACGAATGTTGATCTCAACGACCGAATTTGGTATGGCAGGATCACCGCCGCTGCATACGATTGGCAGAGGAAGCCAAAGAATAGAGGGCTCAATCTCTTGGTTACTACTGCCATGGACAAGCAAGCAAGGACGATTTCAATGTGGGCGGGTTGATGCCAAATAAGGAAAAGCGTAATATGGGCAATAGGTTCTACTGGACTTCAGTGGCTGTTTACACTACGGCTATTATAGCTTACGGACAGTGGCGTTACGAAAGCGTCCCACCATGGAGTTTCTGGATAGTTAGCTGGACAATCGGGATTTTGCTGCTGCTAGCTATTGCTATCTGGGCATTACCCAGGAATCAGTATAGAAAAGATGAAGAGAAAGAGAACTGATGTCAGGAGAGATACGTAAATTCATAGAAGAATTAGAGAAGGCTGAGGCCCGTGTCTCCGAACTGGAGGCGCAGCGGGAAAAAGCGCTAAAGCTATGCATTGAAGTCATTGCGGATACTGGTGTCTCTCTGAATTCTATTTGTGATGCTCTGAGATCTGAAACGCCCCAGACTCCAAAATCTCCTATCTTGAGGGGGTATCGTGACTTATGCCCTCAGCCAGTCTGGGATGGACCGTATAGGTTCACGTGTGGGAAGTTCTTGGATAAGGGTGTGTGCGGAACTCACGGCCCTCAGCGAGAGAGTCCATAAAATGAATGTAACGCAAGTAATTCTAATAGTATTCGCAAGTTCAGTCTACCTCGGAACAGGTTTGTCATTGGGAAGGAAAAGAATCCTGGCAGAAAAGAAAACTAAAAGTCATTACTCTAACGAGGAATATATAGCCAACGGATTATTGATAACTTTTTGTTGGCCCATATTCATGCTACTGAGTTTGTTATTCTGGTTTTTTCTATCGGATCAATTAGTTTCGAAAAAAGGAAAGCCTGATTATGATAAGATCATCGATATGGAAAAGGAAGCTAAAATGTTCGACTATTATAAGAATGACTACTTGTAAAAAGAAAAGGAAAAGGGTGTGTTATCATGAACTCTATGGGATATCGAGAGGTAACTTCAGGAAAGATCAATATAGCCAAGAAGAGAATTAAGACGCCCTTCTGGCTTGAGGGCCTAGCTCTAGGATTAGTCATTGGTTCAACATCAATGTTTATACTGTTTGGAGCGCTACCGAAACTTTTGATCTTTGTGTTTGCGGCAGTAATCTTTTTCCTCATCGGTAAAAAGAGAGGATGCCCGCAAGAGTCAAAGGTCATTGGTATCACACAAACATTCGATGGTCAAAGATATCTTCGCTACGAAGACGGCCGGGAAGAGAGGATCCCGTGATTAAGCTACCAGAGATACCGGACTCTATATCTCAGAAGATGATTGATATCTTCGGTTTCAAACATCTTAATTCTAAATCCGGTATCAGAACACAATTGGCTTTATCCGCAGCGTGGTCAGAGATATATGGATTCGTTACAAAAGATCTCTTAGAGCAACTTAAAGAGCGCTGTGAATGCGGAGAAGAATTGGGCCAACATTCCAGGTGTAAGTTTACCTTGAGCGATATTTTTGAGTTAGCCAGCGAAGCTGAACAATCACCTTTTATTGGACTGAAGAAAATTAGGGAGAATGAGAGAAAATGAACCTTGAGGAGTATCAGAAGGAAACTAATAGAACTGCTATCTATCCTGGGGCTGGCACTGGCAGCGTAGAAGCGATCAATTATGTAATCCACGGTCTAGCAGGAGAAGCTGGGGAGGTCTCAAACAAATGGAAAAAGGTTCTAAGGGACGCACCAAGAAAAGGAAAGTGGAAAGGCTTTCTCTTTTTCAAGTCTCAAGGAGAGCCAGTTATTTCTGAGGAAGTAAAAATGAATATTCTTTCAGAAACAGGCGACTGCCTGTGGTATCTAGCTCGTCTTAATAAGGAGCTAAGAGCCAGTCTTGATCAAACCGCTGAAGAGAATCTTAACAAACTAAGAATTCGTATGGAAAATAATAAGATCGGCGGGTCAGGCGATAGCCGCTAATTGGATCGCTGATCAGTTTGCTTCTCTGTCATACTGGTCCTAGTAAACCTTTTCTTACTCGGGAGCATAATGAAAGAGATTATTGCGAGCTCTATCCTCGCAGCAGGTAGCGGTCCAACGATCAACACGACAGGTGTGGTTGCGTGGGTCGTCAAGTACATTATCCCCTTTTTATTCTTGTTTATCGGCGTTTATATCATTGCGAACTCACGGCGTGGTAGATTCTCCGATAACATGAGCACGATAACTAATGCTATTATCGGATTGATCGTCATCGCTGGAGCGGCTCTGCTCTTTACGTTTGCAACGCAATTTGCAACGTTCGTCTTCGGATAAGAAAGAGCGGGAACTAGTGCGTATTTCTACCGATGATCAAGTATATAGAATAAACTCTGTTTGGCTCGGACCTAGGGGACTAACACTCCCTTGGGTGGCACGCTATGCAGCGTATGCCGTTTTTTTCTGTGTTTTCACTTCTATTCTCTTAATAGAAGCAATTGCCTGGCACGTTTCTATTCCTCCCATATGGGAATTGTGTATCTCTATCTTGGTTGCCAGTTTCGTTATGAGAATGGTTGACCACGACACCACAATCCATGCAATTTTCACCGTAGGATTTATAGAGACTAAGACCGCTGTCTCTATTTTTCGTAAGAAATTACGCGGAAGGCTTTCATCCGAAACTATCCTCTTTATGGCAAGGCATAAAAGGGATAGAAGGAAGGTAAAGAGTGCCCAGAGAAAGCAGACCTCTAATCTAAAGAAGCTAGAAGAATTCTCAAAAGGTCATAAGTCCGAGTTGGCCGTCTCCGAAATAAACAGAAATCTCACTATTTCCAATAACTCTGTTATCTCTTGGTACGTCCTCTCACCGAAAAGATGGTCCTTTAGGTCAAATATGCAGCGAGAGGCCTTGCTTTCTTCCTACGCAGATAGGCTAGCTGCATTAGCCGGTCACAACATTACTATAAGAGTTTCTTATCGCCCCTACCCTGTCATCCAATGGGCTAAGAAACTACATAAGATAACACCTGCTCCCCTCCCTTCTCGCGGAAATGAGTCCTGGGCTTCGTTTCTAATCAACACACAACTCCATCTTCACGCTAACTCTCTTTCCGATAAGGTAGTTTTTCTAGGTGTTCACTTAACAAAAAGAAGGGGATTCAACAAGCTCTTTTCAAATGTCTCTGGAAAAGTCAGCTCTTTTGAGATTGGAAAGCTATCGGAGCACTGCTCAGTCATTGATGAGATCGTGGCGGGGCCAGGTATGGAGGGGCGCCCAGCAACCGTTGGAGAACTAGAGTGGTTGATGCACCGCTCTGTAGCTGTAGGCGCTCCTTCCCCAGAGAAACTCTCTTCAGTAGAGGAGGATCTTTGGGAAGGTAGTGACTTAGAGGCGTTCACAGATGCCGTAGCCATTTCCCCTGTCGGGCCACTGGGGGATCTCTTAAAGGTTTCTACTAGGAAACAGGAGGGCTCTCCTACTAGCCATTATGTAGCAGTTCTAACAATTGGTAGGATGGGGGATCGCAACGTTCCAGAGTCAAGTTGCGACCCTTGGATACAGCATTCTGAAAGACTTCCATTTCCTGTTGAATGGGTTGCCAATTTTTCTATTATGAAAGGGGCTGATGCAAAGAGAGACGTTCAACAGAAACTTAGAATTGTCAGGGATATGCAGCAACATTATGACGAGCATGGTGTTGACGAGCCGATCGTTTTAGAACGTCAAGCTGCCCATGCTAAACAAATAGAAGATGAAATGACACAAGGTGGCAATATCATTGCCTCCAGGGCGCATGGATATATACGGCTATGTGTTTCCGGTGCGACGGAAGAGGAATGTAGGAAAAACGCTAGAAGAGCTATTGAGCATTATAGGTCTCTTTCCATAGATATCGCTTGGCCTAAAGGCCAAGTTTCTTTGGTTAAAGAATTCATTCCACACGAAAACGTTGTTGTTAAGTCCCATATTCGGCGTATGCCTGTTCTCTACCTAGCTTCTGCATTACCCACCGTAACCGCTTCTGTTGGTGACAGACGCGGACCCTATCTAGGAACTACTACTTCCTCCTCCCGTAGAGCTGTATGTTTTGATACACATTATGCGACAGAGGTCAAAGAGGCCTCTGGTTTGATTCCAATAGTGGGAGCCCTGGGCAGCGGTAAAGCGTTAAGTCTAGATACGCCATTGCCAACGCCAGATGGTTGGACAACGATGGGGAAAGTTCAAGCAGGGGATCTCTTATTTGGAGAGAATGGTTTACCAACCAAAGTAATTGCCGCAACAGATATCATGTATAATCATCAATGTTATGAAATTAAATTTTCAGATGGAACTAGTATCATCGCAGATGCTGGACATCAATGGAAAACAAGAGAAGTAAATAGTAGAAGGCGCAGTAGGAAATATAAGTCAGCAGTGAAGGAATATGAATCAAAAAATCTTATTTATGGTACTGACTTATGCCTCTGTGGATGTGGAAATAAGGCTGGACTAAGAACTGCTCATTTTCGCCATGGACAGCCTAGGACTTATATTAAGGGTCATTCTCGTAAAAATAAAGAACCAGAAACTTTTCAGAAAGAGTCGTTAATTAGAACAACTGAAGATATAACTCACACATTAACTTTTGGTCCGAATGGACAGCACAATCATTCAATCCATGTATGCTCACCATTATCGTTACCAGAAAGAAATTTACCGATCCATCCCTACATGCTAGGTGTGTGGCTTGGAGATGGAGATAGTAAACAAGCCAAAGTAACGTCTTACGACGAGGAGATGTTTGGTAATCTAGAACGCACTGGGCATAGTATTAGACTTCGCTCTAACATTCATCATATTGGATTACTTGGTGTTAAAAAGTTGTTGAAAGAGATAAATGTTTTTGGAAATAAACATATTCCAATTGAGTATTTACGTGCGAGTGAGCAACAAAGAAGAGAACTTTTGGCTGGATTACTAGACACGGACGGTACAGTTAGCAAAACTGGAACGATTATATTTTCATCTACCAGCAGGAACTTGGCTAAAGATGCAACAGAACTAATAAGATCACTTGGATACAAACCAAGTATCAGAATGAGGCAAGTGAAAGGTAGAACTATAGATAGCTCAACTAGTTATGTTATATCATTCACAACTACTGATAAGGTATTATCTATAACCAGAAAAGCCGATAGAATAAATGAAAATGATCGTATTACAAACAAATACAGATACATAGTGGCAGTAGATAAGATCGACTCTGTTCCAGTTAGGTGTATCCAAGTGGATAATTCAGACGGCATGTTTCTCGCTGGACGATCGATGATACCAACCCATAATAGCAGCCTTCTCGGTCTTATTACCTACGCCTCTGTTAAGCGTGGGATCCTTACTACTATTCTAGACCCCTCTGGCCCACTCGCTAGGCTTACTGAATTACCAGACCTCAAGGATTTCTCTAGCCATCTTGATTTAACCAAGGCCCCTAAAGGAACTCTGAATCCTTATTCCGTAATAGCCATACCGACGAAGAAACAATTTGAGGAGTCTCCAGAGGTCCTTTCCCTTCCCCATACTATTGATCGCAAGGCAAAACTTGAAGAGCTATTTACTGAGGCAGTTATTGAGGCCGAGAATGACAGAAAGATACTAGCGACGGATGTCGTTAGAATGCTGTTGCCGCCTAAAGTTGATGAGATGCCAGAGACTCAACTAGTTATTGGCGACGCTGTCAGAGCCGTTGGCGGTTACAGAACTGCTACCTTGAATCAGATAATTGAAAGGCTTGACACTCACGAAGACCGCCATGGGAAAATCGTAGCCAACTGCCTCAGAGATGTTCGGGAACTACCGAAGGCGCGCCTCTTCTTCCCGCAAGGTGAATTAGGTTCAAGCGAGGAATCCTCACCGCCTTCTCTACTTGTCATGACGATGGCTGGCCTTACCATTCCGAGCAAGGAAATAGCAAGAGAGCACTGGTCTACAGAAGAACGGCTCGCCGTACCCCTACTGCATCTAGCCGCCCACCTTACCGCTAGGAGAATATACGGGTTAGGTATGGCTGAGCGTAAGACAATTGGGCTGGATGAAGTAGGGCAGATGACTGAATGGGCTTCGGGGCGTGCCCTTTTTACTCGTATTGGTAGAGACTCTAGAAAATGGAATACGTGTGCCTTGGTGTCCTCACAGAACCCCGCCGACATCCTAGGCATGGAAGTTGGTAACTTCATTGCTTCCGCATTTGTTGGCAGGATTGAAGATGAACCAACTGCTACCGAGGCGCTAAGACTATTAAGGGTTTCAACTGGAGTAGGCTACGAGCAAGTATTAGCGAATCTTTCCGCGTATTCTACCAATGAGAAGATAGGCGCTAGAGAATTTATAATGAGGGACGTTGAGAATAGAGTAGAACGTATCCGCGTAGATATGACCCATCTTCCATTGCTCATGGAGGCTCTGAACACTACAGCAACTACAGTAGAAAGAGCAGATGGTGAGGAAATGAATTGGGATGCTTAAAAAGAATCGTAGTAGTTCTCGTAGCCATACTATGTGTGATCACGGGCTCCCTGCTATTTTCTTCTCCTGCCAACTCAGCAGTCTTACCAACCTGCAAGACAGCTCCGACGCCAGAAGTACCTGGTCGTGGAGTTACAAGCTTCGCATATTACAAGCCGATTCCGCTTCCAGCGCCAGCAGACCCTTTTGCGCCTAACGCAAAGACTTCGATCTACGAGCAGTATGGTGGCGCTGGTATAAGATTCAATACTTATGATCTAGGATGCGGACCTGATGTAGCCAGAGACCCGGTTGCAGTTATCGGTAATAATATCGCTAATTTTCTACTGACTGTACCAAAAGTCTTAGTAGGAATAACGGCAACTCTTTCTTACTACGCTTTCAACCCTAGCTATCTTTCAACCTTTGACCCGTTGATCAAGAATACGATTTCAGTATTAAAGGAAAGAGTTTTCGGACCTTGGGTACCAGTATTTCTTATGCTATTAGGGGTATGGATCATATGGAGAGCACGACGGGCTAGATTCGCTGCTGTCGCTGGCGCTGCTAGTTGGGCACTTCTGGTCATGATAATAGCTGCCGTTCTTTTTAGGTGGCCGCTTGAAGCAGGTAGAGTTTCTGATCAAACAATTAGCTCAATTCTGAGCACTGTCCATGCCTCCATGAATGGGAAGGAAGCAGGTAAAGATCCATCGAAATCAGTTGGTGGTTTTCTGCATGAATCTGTATTATATCAACAATGGCTTAGAGGGACCTTTGGCTCTGAGTCTTCGCAGACCGCAGTAAAATATGGGCCAGCAATTTTCAAGGCATCAACCTATTCATGGAACGAAGCAGACCAATGTGAGAAAAGTAAGGCGTTATGCAAAACGATAACAGATAGGAAAGGCCAAGAATTTGTCAAGACTGCGCAGTTAATTGAAACTTCCGATCCCGATGCTTACAGATATCTAACTGGTTCTAGAAGTGATGATAGGATTGGTGCTGTTTTCGTAGCATGGTTGGCAGCACCTTTCGCAACGTTATTCCTAATGGTTTCATTTCTATTAATGATAGGAGCCTATCTAATAGTAAGGCTAGCGGTAATGCTTTTCCCTCTCATGGCAACTTTCGCCGTCTTTCCAGCATTTGCCTCTACCGTCAAAGGAATTTTTTCAACAATTATGGCGGCTATCATTAACTCTATCTTATTTGGTGTAGGCGCCTCTATAACAGTTCTTGGGATTAGACTTCTATTAGGGCATGGTTCTGGGTTACCATTACTAATATCGGTCTTCCTATTGGGCCTTTTCACATTGGTTATGTGGATTGCATTGAAACCGTTTAGAAGTCTAACAAAGATGGTGCCGCATGGCTTTGACCCATTTGCAGCGAATCGTGAATTTAAGCACGATGTTATGAAGACTGGAAAGGGAATATTTAAGATATGGGCAGGCACACACGGTGTCTCAGCGGCAGCGGCGGTGATTTCTGGAGAAAAGAAGAGAGAGGAAGGAGAAACTGGAACTGGAACTGGAACAGGGGTCAAGGAGACCAGACTGGAAGCTACCTCCGCCCCAGATCCAGCCACAGGTCCGCCCATGGCTCTTAGTATGGCCGGGAATGTTCCTCCTCCACCTTCCATTTCTGGGCCGTTGCCCACGGTAGTTGAAAATTCCAATCAGAATATAAAAGAGGCTTCCTATACTGAGACAGAAACTGGAAGGGTATATAAGATCTTCGATCCTAATGAAGAGGAGGCGGAGTGAAACCTATTTTTAGAGGACTCATTTATTGGATACTATCTGATTGGCGACATATAGTTATTACAATTACCGCTCCAATTTTCATCGTTGTCTTCATCATGCTCTCACCAAATATCAATCCAAATACTTCTAGTGTAAAGGAAACTTCAATTCCAACTTCAGAGGCTAACGATCCTAGCTATCATAATGACGCCATTGAGACTAACCAAGAAAGTAAGTTTCTCCCGATCTCTAGAAAATTCATTATGGATTGGTTGAACACAAGCGGTTCTCAATCACAATGGTTAAAGCGTCTTTCTTATACAACTACTCCAGAATTATTGGAAGAGTTAAGGTTTACTGAGTTGGATCGCGTTCCTAAAGACAAGCTCTCTTCTTCAAAAGTCTCTTTGACTGGTCAATTCTATGCTGAGGTAACTCACACTTTAGCTTCTGGCAGAATAATCGTGACGAGTGTTACATTTGATGGTACCAGTTGGAAGGTTTCGGATCTCAGTGACTAATATTGGGCCTTCTGGAATTCGTTTAGAAATAGACAAAGCACTTAGAACGGATCATATAACCAGACGAGACATGGCAGAGGTTCTTGGGATGAGTGAGGAGAATTTTTCTAGATTTCTTTGCGGGCATACAGGAACTAAGACTTTCGTATTGGAAGAGATCGCTCGGCAGCTTGGCAGGGAGTGGAGATTGATCCCAAAGGGAGTAGAACTATGGGTAAGAGGGGTTGAAGAGCATGAAAGGGTTTCATAATTTGGAAGTTACAATTACTAAAAGTGGTTTTCTATACGAATGTGACGAATGTAGTAGAAAATTCGTTATTGATCGGAAGGGAAAGTTAACTTTTATTGACAAAGGAGATCCTTTTATTTTCCATCGCGGAAACAGTGAAGAACTTCTTTCATTGGCGGTTGAGACTAAGGAATAAAAGTGAGCGGGAAGTGGATTGCTAGAGTTGGTATAACATTTTTCATTGCTTTTATCATCGGTTTGATATTGATGATGTCTCTTTTTATGTATGTGGTTAGCATCAACACTAGTGCAGCGCCTCCTACTTCCCCACAGATTGCTCCAGTCGCTTGCAACCAACCCATTAGGATTTCTTCCAAAGTAACCAGTGCTCAGAATCTTTCCACTGAGCAGACAAGAAATGCAGCTACCATTATCGCAGTTGGAAAACAAAAGAAAATTCCTGCTTACGGTTGGGTTATCGCTATTGCTACTGCTATGCAAGAGTCTAATCTTAAGAATCTTAACTACGGGGATAGAGATTCTGTTGGATTGTTTCAACAAAGAGCGCCATGGGGTAGTTTCAAGGAACGTACAACTCCTGCTATTTCTGCAGGAATGTTTTATACCGGTGGTCGGGGTGGGCAACCTGGCCTGTTGGACATAAGTGGCTGGCAAAGTATGTCTGTTACCCAAGCTGCGCAGCGCGTGCAACGCTCTGCCTTCCCCGGGGCGTATGCAAAGTACGAGGGGTTAGCCAACTCTCTAGTCAAATCATTAAGTGGAACAATTACTATCTCAACCGGTCAGGCTTGCCGCCCAGTTCCAACGAATAGTGCATGGACTCTACCTGTCACCAAAGGTACCTATCGTTTAACGGCGAGATTCGGGCAGTGTTCAGCCTTATGGTCAAATTGCCACACGGGTTTGGACTTTGCAGCACCGAATGGGACACCCATTATGGCCGCTGCCAATGGTAGAATAGTCTCAGCGCAAAATGGTGGCGCTTACGGTAACTTGACCAAAGTTCAACACAGCAATGGCATCGTCACTTATTACGCGCACCAATCTTCATTCGTCGTTCGCTCTGGGAATGTTAGAGCAGGCCAGGTAATCGGTAAAATTGGGGCAACTGGAAATACTACTGGTCCCCATCTACATTTTGAAGTTAGAGTAAACGGTAATCCTATCGATCCTGCAAAATGGCTAACCGATCATAAGGTCTCTCCTTGAATAATTCTAAGTGCAAGGTAAAAGTTGTAAGACCAAACCATCAGGCAGGAGTTGAATGCGGGCATGAAATAGTTCCCGAAAGCGATTTCTGTTTATTCCATGCTATATTAATAGAGGACTCTGAGATGAGAGAGAAAGCAAGAGGACGTTGGTCTTCTTCTAGAAGAACAACGGACGGGAAAATTAAGATTTCTGATCCAGTTACTTATGAGAGACTTCTTATGAAATTGGTTTCTGCTGCACGTGAAATGCGGTACGAGCTTGACTGAGATCCTTGCCATTCTAAATGAGAACGTAGTTCTTCGATGGTTAATTTTCATTGCTGGTTGTGGTGCGCTAGGAACACTCAGTAAAACAAGTTGTGTCTCGTGGATTGGTTTCTGCCTCATCTGGTTCGTAGTCTATTTCTATATGATCCTCGAGTGGCGATTAAAATGAGCGAGAAAATAGTAGTAACTGTTCCATTACTTAGAACCAGTGAGCGTAAGACCTTTCGAAGATGCCCCTGGCTTTGGAATCAGTCGTATAACAAAGGATTAACGACTCGTAGAAACCCTACTTGGTCTTGGTTTGGAACCGCGATCCATCGAGGCCTTGAGATTCGCTATCCGGTTGGTAAAACTCGTGGTAGCGTCATCGATATGCTTGATGCATTTGACGAGTCTCTTGGTACCGAAGTACGGAAAGTCTATACACAGGGCCGGGAGATCGAAGATACTGAAATTATTGACGCAAATACTCTAGGCCATGCGATGCTATTAGGATACGTTAATGAATACGGAATCGATGAAGGATGGGAGGTAATTCATTCTGAGCAGACTTTCCAGATAGACGTTCCAGATGAAAATGGAAACCTACTAGTTGTATACTGCGGCAGATGGGATGGTATTTGGAGAAATATCCGAACCAAGAACTTTTGGATTGTAGATCACAAAGGGCTAAAGTTAAACGAAAAGATTTTAACTCCAAATGGATGGAAAGAGAATAAAGATTTAGAAGTTGGAGATTTAATAATAGGGAGTAATGGTCAAGAACAAAAGATAGAAGGGGTGTACGATTTAGGAAAGAAAGAATTTTATAGAGTGATATTCGATGATGGAATTTGGTTAGATACTACGGATGACCATTTGTGGGAAGTCACAAATAAACATTCACACACTAAAGTTATAACAACAATGCAACTCAAAGAAGAAAGCCAAAAACCTAGACAGGAAGGATATAAGTATGTTAGGCTGGTCAAACCAGTCCAATTTCAAAAAGCAGAGTTACCTATAGATCCATATACTCTTGGAGTGCTTCTTGGAGATGGAGGAATAACTCGTGGAGTGACCCTAACTTGTCACGACAAAGAGATAGTGAATAGAATTTCAAAAACTTATAAAGTTCAAGAAAGTGAATCAAGATCAAGATACGATTATTGCACTACTTTTTACATTCCAGAGCTGAAACAAAAACTCAAAGAGCTTGGACTTCTAGGACTATATTCTGATGAAAAGTTCATACCAAAAGAATATCTATTTTCTTCAATAGATCAACGAATAGATTTATTGAAAGGATTAATGGATACTGACGGAAATGCTCATATTACTTTTAACAAAAAAAAGCAGAAACAAGGATTTAGAGCTAGATACACAACAACTTCCGAAAAATTGGCTGAAGATATAAGAGATTTAGTTTGGTCGTTAGGAGGTAGAGCCTCCTTAAGTTCTTCCACTCCAAATTATACTAGAGCAGAGGACAGAAAAACTAAATTGGAAGGAAGACAAGCTTATCACCTAAATATAAGTATAGAAATTAATCCTTTTTACTTACCAAGGAAAGCTGAAAAATGGCGGCCGCCAAGGCAGATAATGCAACGTAGAATAATTTCTGTTGAGTATATTGGAGAAGATTCGGCTAGATGTATTAAAGTTTCAAATTCAGATGGACTATATATAGCTGGTGATTTTGTTGTCACTCACAATACTCGAAAAAGCTTTCCCAAGAATTGGGGTTTCTATAGTATAGACAGTCAGGCAGGAAGTTATTTATTCGCCGCTCCGGAGGTTCTGAAGTTCATGGGAATTTTCACAGGTGAGGAAATAATAGATGGTCTGATTTTCAACTGTCTTCGGAAAGCTATGCCGGATGAAAGGCCCCGTAATTCTGAAGGTCGTTGTCTAAACAAAAACGGTAGTGTTTCAAAAGTTCAACCACCGCCTTTCTTTCATAGAGAGGTTACATTCCGTAGCCCAGAAGAGCGCGTCACTCAATATAATCAAATTGTGGCGGAGTCAATCCACATGGAGAAATTTCGTAGCAACGAGCTTCCGATCTATAAGAATCAGACCGAAGAATGCAATCGCTGTATTTTGTTTGAGTTTTGTGAGGCAGATGAGAGAGGCTATGAGAACGGCCAGGAGTTCGCCAACCATATGCTTGTCCATCGCGACCCTTACGCAGACCACATCTTAGAGATGGCACAAGCTGGCGTTACGGTAAAAATGGATCACCGATAACCTACTCTCGAAACCTTTAAACTGGTAAGATATAGGTATTACAAAGTGGAGGTAAATAGTGGCAGGTACTAGACCAACAGCGATTACGAAGTTACAAGACGCACCTAGTGTTGGTAAAAGGAACTGGTTGATCTATGGAGCCGCTGGCATCGGTAAAACGAGTCTAGCTGGCACTGCCCCCAATGCAATCTTCTTAGCCGTGGAGGCTGCTGGTACAGAATCTGCAAAGATGATGGGCTCTTCAGCAGATGAATGGATTATTGATAATTGGTCTGAGCTTCGCACAGAAGCCTACGAATATTTCAAGAACGGTTCGGGCTGCAAGGACTACGAATGGGTGCTTATAGACTCCGGATCTGAGATGGAGGAGATTGCTTGGCAGGACCAACTAGAAACAGCCCATGCCCGTAATGCCGCTAGGAGTCTCTACAAGCCGGCTTTGGAGGACTATCAGATTATTGGAAATAAGATGAAAAACATGGTAGATGCTTTCAATCGTCTACCGATTAACGTTCTCTACACCTTCCAAGACATGCGGGTAACAATTGAAGACCAGGACACAGAGGAAGAGAAGCAGTTGATTATGCCGCTGGTTGGTAGTCCCAACAATGGCATAATTTCCACGAAAATATGCGGTAAGACCACTCTAAATGGGTGGCTAACTGTCCGTAGAGTCAAAATTGATAGTGAAGGAGAGGGAGTAGAAACTAAGGACGTTAGGCGGCTTTACACTTCGGCAGGAAAGAGGTTTATAGCCAAAGACAGACATGACACATTTGGTCGTTTCGTTGACAACCCCAATATAACAGAGATGGCAGAAGCTGTTCAAAAAAAGATAGATAAAGCCAAGACAACTGAAGAGAAAATGAAAGCAGCAGGACTATCATCAAGCGTTTCTTCTATGACAGGAGCTAAGTAATGGGTAGTGGCAAACTTTCTAGAAACTATGAGGGTGTAGACCGTTTTGACACTGGCAGAATCTACACTGGCGAACTACCGAAGCCTGGTGTGTGGTATGAGGCCAAGCTAGTTAGTGCAGAAGACCACCCGACCAAGGCTAACCCTGACAATGTGCAGTGGCTATTCCTTATTACAGAACCGCCATATGAAGGTTGCCCCATATATAAGCACACTAACGGGACTACCACTGCCTCAAATGAGATCCAAATTCTTGAGGCGATTGGTGTGCTAGGCAAAGGGAAGAATTCTATTGATATGACCTTTCCTTCCATTCTCAAGAAGGCCAAGCCTGTTCTGCTTAGCGTTACGCATGAAGAGTATCAAGGTGTGACTCGGGCTAAGTTCAGGACGGTTCTGCCCGGGCGTGGAGGTTCTTCCGTTTCCTCTCCCTCTTCTGATGAAGACGAAGTATTTAGTAGTGATGCCGGAGACGACGAAGAGCCCTTCTAGAAAGTGAGCCACCCACGGGCAGTTTGGGGTCTCTGCCCGTGGGTTCTTTCTTCACTATAGTTCAAATCTCTCTCTCTTAATCTGTTTTAGTTTGTTCCCTGGTGGAGATTGCACGAAAAGTAGTAAACATGGTATCTTTAACCTCTACTTAGGTGGTTGGCATGGCGCGTAAGTCTGAAGAGATTATTTTATCTGAAATGAAAGCAAGGGGTAGATTAGTTGCGGCTATTACACATGGGAGGGGTGAGAAAGAGGCTCGTATAGCGTATTACAGATTGAAGGCCCAAAACCTAGAGATCCGGGCGCGGGAATTGTATATCGAAGCGGATAGACTTGAAAGTCTTTCCGAAGAAATTTATGAAATTGCTAAAGCGTTTTAAGACAAGAGGCGCCTTGTGTCTGGGGAACTTATTGCAACAAACGACCCTCAGGTTATTAACCTGAATGGTCTTTCTGAGTATCATTTTGAAATCCTGAAAGAAAGTGCAATTAATCCAGAAGTCATTCTGGAAAGGCATTATAGAACAGTTTACATGGATGATAATGGCCCTAAGCTTCTCCGATCTCTTGCCATTCCTAGTTGGGCTAGAGATAATCCCGACTGCTATCCAGGTCTTCTCATTCCACTTTACCGTGCAAGTGGTGAATTAATCTCTTATCAATATCGACCAGATGTCTTACAAGAAATAGAAGGTAAGAAAAGAAAATATGCGAACCCAAGTGGGAAAGCAAACGTAATTGATGTTCATCCAAGAAATATAGAACGTGTTAGAGATCCAACAACTAGATTGTGGATTACAGAGGGTACAAAAAAGGGAGATGCACTTACCTCTTACGGTGAATGCGCTGTCAGTTGCTCTGGTGTTTTCAATTGGCGTAATCGCATTGGCACATTGGGAGACTGGGAGGATATCCCCCTTAGAGACAGAGAAGTTATCATCTGTTTTGATTCCGATACATATGGTAATGACAAAGTCTCAAGAGCTATGGCACGCCTAGGTCGTTGGGTAAAATCGAAACTTGCAAAAAGAGTATTGTATATCGTTGTTCCTTATAACGTAAATGGAAATGGAACAAAAGGAGTTGATGATTACTTAGCTGCCGGTGGCAGTATACTAGAGCTAGTAGAAATTGGCGAAGACAAGCCTCCAGAAATAAATAAACTCAATCTAGAATTTGCAGACACTCAATTATCTGCAACAATTGCAGGGGAAGTTCTCGAGGATAAGTTTTGTTGGGCTAGTGGATTAGGTTGGCTAAAATGGGAGGGGAAAAAGTGGAAGGGTTGCCAACTTAGCTCAATAAAGGAAGCAATTAGGGATTATGTACTAGATTGGTATAATAAAGAAGTCAAAGTTGGTTGTGATAGTGAGCGTAGAAAAGAACTTTTCGCCCTTCAATCAGCAAAGAGGGTTGGTGCTCTCACTAGTCTAATGGAGGGATTGCTAGAGGAAGATCCAGAAATCTTTGATGCGCATCCAGAACTAATGAATACACCTAGTGGTGTTATCCAACTACCAACAATGGAACTTCTTCCTCATGATCCAAATCTTTATATGACAAATATAACGAAGGTGGCGTATGTTCCTGGTGCCAGTCATCCAGATTGGGAAGCAACACAAAAGGCAATCTCAGAAGAAGCAAGACAATGGGTTCTAGAGCGACTTGGGCAAGCAATTACTGGTGATACCCCACCGGATGACGTTCTCACTGTTTTCCAAGGAACAGGTGCTAATGGAAAAAGTTCTCTTCTCGCAGGCGTAACGGGGGCTTTAGGGGATTACGCGGTTAAAGTTAGTGATAAACTCTTACTACCAGATCAAGGTCAGCACCCCACAGAAAAGATGAATCTCCGAGGGGCACGATTCGCTTATATTGAGGAAACAGCAGAAGCTCGTTATCTTGATGTGCAGCGCCTCAAAGAGATCGCAGGAACTCCATCGATAACCGCTAGACTCATGCGTCAAAATAATGTAACGTTTTCAGCTACCCATACCTTCTTCCTAGCCACTAACCACATGCCCATTATTTCTGAAAACACCCATGCTGTTTGGCGTCGTCTTAAACTAGTAAAATTTCCGTATACATTCAGGAAAAACAATGAAATACTTAGAGATGAATGGGATAAATACGGAGATTCTGGCCTTAGAGATCGAATGAAGACAGGAGCGAAACAACAGGAAGCTGTTTTAGCCACACTAGTTGAATATGCATCTCGTTACTATCAAAACAACAAAATGATGTGCGCAGACAGTGCAAGAGTTGACAAATACACAAGAAGGTGGAGGGGGGAAACAGATATCATTATGAGATATATAGATGAAAGACTAATTATGGACAAACAGTCTCATATACTAGTTAATGAATTATATGTGGATTTTAGTATCTGGCTTGAAAATCATGGCCATCATAGATGGAACGAACAAACAACAACTGGTCGTTTCAAAGATCATGAAGACTTTACTAACTCGCGTGTTAGAAAAACCCGAACGGATGACTACAACCCACTTTCCCGTAGAACTTTTATTGAATCAGAGAATAGGGCAGTTACAGGAAAACAAAACATCTGGCAAGGTGTAAGATTTAGAATAATAGAAGACGAGTGAGATGAGGAAAAATTGAGTCCAATCCCTGGAGATACATAATGAACGTATTCACTAATAACGATGAAACAGCGACTCCGCTATTATGCCTCGATCTGGATGGCACGGTGCGGCAAGGCAAGGACGACGCCCTCGGACGGTTTGTAAATGGCCCCGAAGATGTGCGGGTGTTTCCCGAAGCCGTTGAGAGGATGCGACGCTGGAAGGCAGGTGGTGGCCGAATCATCGGCGTCAGCAATCAGGGCGGCATCGCATTGGGAATAGTCACACCACAGGCTGTCGCGGCGGCGATGATGGAAACGCATCGGCAGACTGAGGAACTATTCGACAAGATTGCATGGTGTAGTCACCATCCGCGTGCATCTGATCCTGAGTGGGCGCGTTGCTGGTGCAGAAAGCCTTCGCCAGGACTGCTTATTGAGTCGGCTCTCATCCTCGCCTCAAAGTACAATGAGTTCTACCCACCGTATATGGGACTCATGGTCGGCGATAGGTCCGAGGATCAGGAATGCGCTCGATTATCTGGATTTGATTTCCAGCACGCTGTTTTGTGGCGCACTCAAGCACATCAGGAATTATCGTGAATGTTTTATATGGAGAAGGTTACCTACGCGATTGTACTATCAACAAACAACGCCACTTATGTGGATGTGTAACTACTTTTGATATATGCCGTTGGAAATCCATCATCTTGTTATGTTGTGATGCCCATTCTGAGAATGGCTCCGTATGAGAGTTTTAATTTTAGGTTCTGGTCCAGCCGGGCTTATAGCTGCACAAGCGGCTAGTCAGCTTGGTATAGAAGACATAGTGATCCTAAGTAAGAAAAGGAAAAGTGAATTATTCGGCGCCCAGTATCTCCACGTCCCAATTCCAGAAGCAACACAAACTGCTCCTGTTCAAATACGATACCGCCTCATTGGCTCACCAGAGCAATATCGCAAAAAGGTTTATGGTAATAACTGGAACGGTTTCGTTTCGCCAGAGGAATTGAATGGTAACCATTTAGCCTGGGACATACGCGAGACATACGACTTCTTGTGGAAGAAATTTGAAGGCGCAATTGAAGACGTCATTATTGACCCAATAGAAATTAATCATTCTCTATTGAGACTTAGGCCAGCTTTCACCTTTTCAACTATTCCTCTACCTTCTATCTGTATTAGATCATATCATAAATTTCAGGCAGAATATATTTGGGCGATGGGTGATGCACCAGCTAGGGATCAAATTGTTCCAGTAAAGATGTTCTCAAATAGTGTTTTATGCAATAGCCTTCCATCTCCTTCGTGGTATAGAGTCAGTAGAATTTTTGACCATTCAACTATAGAGTGGCCTTGGGGAGCGAAAGAAATAGGAGATTTACTTGACAAGGCTAGTCCTGTAACTAAGCCTCTTAAAACAGATTGTCATTGTTGGCCTAGTATCGTTAAAATTGGCAGATACGGTAAGTGGGAAAAAGGAGAATTAAGTCATACTGCATTTCGCATCGTAACAGAAAAGATAACGAATGGAAACGGATGAACAGAACTTATCCTCCCCGTAGCTCTACCTCTCATAACGGAATAAGAGAGATACTGCGGCCAGTATTTGGAATAGATCTAGACGGAACCCTAGGTGATTTTCACTCTCACTTTTTCAATTTTGCAGAGGGTTGGCTTGGCAAGAAGATCGAGAGGAGATATCGTGGTGACGTCCCTATGACAAAGCATATAGGAATCAGTAAGGAACGTTATCGTAAGGTTAAGTTAGCTTATCGCCGTGGTGGCCTTAAACGTTCCATGCCAGTATATCCAGGCGCATGCGAACTTACATGCTCATTGCGAGAGAGGGGTGCCATTGTCATCATTTGTACCACTCGTCCTTATCTTCAAATTGATAATGTAGAGCCAGATACTATAGAATGGTTGCGTAGAAATCAAATACAATACGACGGCATAATATATGGCGAAAGGAAGTTTAAGGATCTAAAGAAGAGTTGGAATGGACAAATTGTAGCTGCCGTAGACGATTTACCGGAAATGATACTACAGGCTTATGACTGCGGGTTTCCAGGAATCATGATAGTTCGTAATCACAATATTCAATTTCACACAAAATGGAGAGAGAACAGCTTATACGAAGTTTCCAAACTATTGCATGAATTGTTAGACGAATGGGAGAAGGAAAATGAAGCTAATATTAGCACCAAGCGTTGAAGAACAGACAACCGACAGGCATAAACTTGCGATGCAAATGTTTCCTATCTTAGAAGAAGCTCTTAATCTTGCAATGGAGAGACACAAGACGTATGGGAGTTCTTGGAAAAAACGAGGGTATATGGGCTCGATTTCTTGGATGGGAGCGAAAGTTGATAGGCTTCTAGGTATGCTTTGGACTGGAACTCCAAATCCCGATGAAAAGGTTATGAAAGATTGCGCATTAGATGAGATAAATTATTGCGTCTTTTTCGAGCTAAATCGTAGGGCTGGAAATAAATGGGGTCCGCAATGATAGAGATAGACAGCCTAGAGAAAATTTGGGAGGACTATCAAGCCGACATCAACTTCACTCATCTAAGCGCTATTAGTAATTTCGTTCCGGGAGAAGGGAATAAGAATGCCTCTCTCTTCTTTATTGGTGAGGCTCCAGGTGTATTGGAAAACGAACTTAAGCGTCCGTTCGTTGGTAAAAGCGGTAAACTTCTAACATCTTGCCTCCTTAGGATTGGCCTTGCAAGATCAGATGTCTGGATCACAAACGTTGTCAAATATAGGCCGCCAGGTAATAGAGATCCTCATCCATTTGAGATTGAGGCTTCAACTCCTTTTCTTCGTAGAGAAATTAAGATAATCAAACCCAAAATTCTAGTGCCTCTTGGAAGAATAGCATTAGACCTTATAGTTCCAGGAGCAAGAATTGGTACTTCTCAAGGTCAATTGACATATACTGCCAACAACTTTCCTGTATTTCCTCTTTTTCATCCGTCATATGTACTTCGTGGTGGGGAAAGGACCAAGGAGATGTATTTACAAAGTTTTGAAAGACTGCTACACTTGTTACAAGAGAAGGAAGTAAATGCAAACTAATGGGAAGCATCGTAAGCAGAAGTTCCTAGGTAGACAACTAGATAGAAGCCTTTGGAAAATAATTCTAGACGTTTTTATCCTTCTCGTATTTTTAACATTCGTTGTAATGACGATCGTAATGATCTCTCGTGATGGCTCTACAAAAAATAAGAACCAAACTCAGAAAGAGGAGAAAACATGGCGGGATTACTCCCCGAACATATCTACGACGCCGCCCTCAAGTCCGCCTATCGTCTTGGACCAACAAGACTTGCAAGAAGTCAAATGGAAGAGGGAATTGACGCAGCCTACCCATACATCGCAGAGTTCCTCAAAAAGAAAATTATTGAAAGAATCTACGCAGAAGAATATAACAAAAGAGTCAGTTACTCTAACCAAACCCCTGACAGAATTGAAGCGTATCGAGCAGGGCTTAGACGTGCCATCCACGTCGTTTCAGACTCCCTCGAGTGTGATTGTATCAGATCAATTGAAGCCACAGGAGGAATTAAATACTCCGGATATTGTGGGCTCCATAACTGAAGAGCCAATCGAAGAGTCAAGTTGTCACGATCGCGGCAAGCATCTAGGAAAGGAAAAGAATGGCTAAAAGTAGACGATCATGTGATTGGTGTCAAAACAATAGAGCTACATTGACCGTAGTAAGAAAGGAAAGATCGGAGTTCAGGGTTTGCCCGTCTTGCGTTGAAATGGGACTTAAGATTAAATATCAAATAGTTGGAGAGGAAAGATAAATGAAGAAAGATACACTTGTATTTAAAGTTCTTCAAGCGTTCAAGAGCTCAGAAACTGGTGTAGTTGACAAGTTAGAGCTAATGGCTGAGTTGGGTCTGAGTTCAACTCAAGTTGAAAATGCAATATATCATCTCAAAAGAAAATGTGTAGAACCAATAACCTATAATAAAGAAAAAAGAGCTTGGGAATATCATGGAATTGAAAAGTTAGTTCCTACTGCCTCGCCTATCGTAAGTGGTACTGGCGACATGTATGATAAGAAACCTTCTCGCCAAAAGGTTTTCTTTGTAGGGGAAACTTCACTTGGAGTACCAATTTTTGAGTATCATGGAAATCTATACTTGGGTCACCGCGTTTACGAAGACGATTAAGCTGGTAAAATGGGAGACTTTGTAAGTCTACATCATCACAGCACATATAGCTACTTAGACGGATATGCGACTCCAGAAGAGCACATCATAGCAGCCGCCAATTTAGAAATGCCGGCTATGGCCCTTACCGAGCATGGAAATATATCGAGCCATGTCAAATTAGAGCAGGCGGCAAATAAGCACGGTATCAAGCCTCTTTTTGGAATTGAGGCTTATACAGGAAAGGTGGATGAAGATCGATCAAGATGGAAATGGCATCTAACCATACTTGCAATGAACCAGGAAGGATATCGTAATTTACTAAGAATAACCTCAAAGGGTTGGGCAGAAGGGTTTTTCTATGAACCTACGATATCAGGGGAAATGCTGGCTGAGCACAACGAAGGGCTCATTGTCCTTTCGGGTTGCAGCGGGTCCAAAATGGCCTGCGATCTCCTTGGAGGTAAGGGAGTACCTCCCCACGAAGTTGATTATGGATCTGCCATTGCCACGGCCAATAAATTCCGCGATTTATTTGGAGATCGATATTACCTTGAGACGCAGGCTTTTCCTGAGTTAGAGAGAACTAGAAGTATTAATCAAGCATGGGAGAGAGTTTCTGAAGAGACTGGTATTCCGATTGTTGCAACCGGAGATGTTCATTATCCGCGCCCTAAAGATGGGGAAATGCAAGTCATCCTCCATGCAATTGATCGGGGCGGCCGCAATAACACAGTAGAAAAACAGTTGCAGTCGTGGGGATATGACATAAAGTTAACGAACTTCCGCGACGAAATTGTACTTCAGAAATTAATAGCTACTGGTCTTAGTTCTCTTGCGGCAGAACAGGCAATTGCCAATACCGGGCTCATCGCAGACCGCTGTAATGTTACCCTGCCGAAGCTAAAAGAGCTACAGTTTCCTAGTAAAACACCAAACGAAGAACTTTTTAGGCAGTGGTTACGAAAAGGATGGAATTATCGTGGATTTGATAATCTGATTGGTGAAGAAAGAGGGCGATACCTGCGTAGACTTAAGCATGAAATTTCTCTAATTGTAGAAAAGGGATTCATTGATTACTTCCTCGTTATTAGTGACGTCGTACGTTTTGCCAAACGCGAGGGTATCCCTGTCGGTCCAGCTCGAGGAAGCGCGGCCGGTAGTTTAGCCTGTTTTCTCCTCCGTATCACAGAAGTAAATCCAATGCTATTTTCGAACCTTTTGTTTGAAAGATTCATTGATAAAAACAGGCACGATATTCCAGATATTGATCTTGATTTCGATGATGAGCAACGTTGGAAGATTCGCCAATATCTCTGCGATCAGTATGGGGAAGATAGAGTAGGAAACATTGGAACCTTTGTAAAATACAAAGGTCGTAATTCTCTAATTGATGTAGCTCGCGTTCATAAAGTTCCAGTATGGGCTTTAGAGGGAGTAAAAGAAAAACTAATTGAGAGATCTTCGGGAGATTTGCGGGCTAATGCCACAATTGAAGACACAATTGAGATGTTCCCAGACGTAAAAAAGATCTTTGAGCAGTTTCCAGAACTTTATCTCGCTAAACGCCTTGAAGGAAATCTTAGGGGATTCAGTGTTCATGCCGCCGGGCTGGTTGTAGCCAATGAACCACTTACCAATTCGGTAGCTGTCTATACTCGCATTGATAGTAAAACTGGTAATCGCGGTGAAGTTCTAAGTATTGACAAGTATGATGCCGAGTATCTTAACGCCCTGAAGATCGACTTTCTTGGTCTCAAAACAATGGGTGTAATTAGAAGATGCCTTGAATTAACTGGTATGAGCCTTGAGGAATTGTATAAACTCCCATTAGACGACCCAGAAGTTTACGCAGGTTTCAAACGCAACGAAGTAATCGGTATCTTCCAGTTTGATGGTCGGGCAATGCGTTCAGTTAATCGTGAAGTTAAGCCAGATAACTTTTCTGAATTAGCTGACATCAATGCTCTATCTCGTCCCGGTCCCCTCCATTCAGGTGCCGCAGCCGAGTATATAATGGTCAAACATAGAAAGAAAGAGCAAGAAGATCTCGGCGAAGTAGTAGCTCGTATTACTGAAGACAGCAACGGACAAATTGTTTATCAAGAATCTATATTACAAGTAGTTAGGGAATTGGGCGGCTTCAGTTGGGAAGAGGCTGCCAGGATTCGTAAGCTGATTTCTAAGAAGCAAGGTGAACAAGCCTTCCAACAAATGAGAATGAAATTTATTAAGGGCGCAATAGGAAATGATTTAGAGGAAAGAATTGCAGATAAAGTATGGAAGCAACTTGTTACTGCGGGCGCGTATGCGTTCAACAGAGCACATTCGATAAGCTATAGTATCATTGCTTACTGGACAATGTGGATCAAACAACACTTTCCGCTACAATTCTACTGTGCTTCGTTACAAAAGTACGACCCAAAGACGAAAGGATTTGACCTCTTAAAGGAAGCTAAGAAGAAGGAAATTCCTGTCCTACCACCCCATCCTATCAGGAGTGAAATCACCTGGTCAATTAACAAGGAACTTGGAGGACTTCAAGCTGGTATTACACAAATTCCAGGAATTGGTGAAAAAATCGCAACTGCGATGATAGACTACAGAGAGGCTGGAATTTCTGAGATAAAAGAATGGAAGGATTATTTACCAGTTCGTGGTATTGGGCCAAAAACAATTGAGTCCTTAGAAGAATTTTCAACAACTGAAGACCCGTTTGGCCTAGACCTCCTTACCAAAACCCTAGAAAAAGTTCGCGCATGGCTATGGGAAAATGGTGACGCAGAAGGGCTTCCTTTCCCAACTTCTACAGCAGAAGATATTCCATATAGTGATATTGCAGGTCAACATGTTTGGCTCGGAACTGTCCGAGAAATTAACCTTAAGGATGTGATAGAATTACATAGATCGCGAACAGGAGAGGAATTAAATCCAGCCACTATCAAACAACCAGAATATCTCAATTATGCAGTATTAACCTGCGAGGATCAAACTGGTCCATTAGTAATAACTGTCCATAGATGGAACGGTCTTTATGAGAAATATAAGAAAGAGATATGGAATATCAAAAAAGATAGAGATTTGATATTGGTAAATGGATATAAGAGAAAGGAATTTCGCAGAGCCATTTATGCAAATAACATATGGATAATAAATACGGGGGAAATATGAAAGTTTGCACTATTTGCAAAGAATTAAAAGAAGATGTGGAATTCTATCACACCCCAAGAAATAAAAATGGATTAACAAGTCGATGCAAAAAATGTCACAGTGAGATGGTGAAACAGTGTTCCAAAAATCTTAAGGCCTTTATGGTGAACGGATACGGCGGTAAATGTAATTGCTGCTTTGAAGAGAATATTAAATTTCTAACTATAGATCATGTAGACGGTGGAGGAAGGTCTCATAGAAAAGAGTTGGGAAGAAAAAGAGTTTACTCTATAGCAATTCAAAATAATTTTCCTGAGGAATATCAGATATTGTGTTACAATTGCAACATTGCAAGATCTTACCATGGGCATGGAATATGTCCGCATAAGAAAATTCCAGAAACTAGATATAAAAACCACAATTTAATAAAGATATGGGAAAAAGTTTTAGAGGCGTATGGAGGAAAATGTGAGTGTTGTTCCGAGATAAATGAATTTTTTCTTTCGATTGATCATATTGATCCATCCGATAAAAATAGAAAATTGAAGGGTGGTATACATCTATATAGGAGACTTATTAGAGAAAATTTTCCTAACGATGTTAGATTGTTATGCTATAACTGTAATTGTGCGAGGTCCAAAAATTATGGAATATGCCCTCATAAATACATAGAAGGATAGGAGATTCTATGAAGCTAGAGCTCATTGAAAAAATGGACAATGTATACATGAAGTACAATCGCGCTCTAAGAGGAATTGAGATCAAGGAAGAGATAGATGAGATAGCGATCCTTTTTGAGAATAGAGAATTACTTGGACAATTTGTTGCTAACGCTGGGGAAGATTGGAACCATTTCGGCTCAGCTAGAGATCTAGTATATACACGGCCAATGGATACTTCTTACCGTGTAATGTATGAGTTTTTTAATGTTGGAGGCAGACCATATAGGGTAGAAGCAATGGCGCTTATTGATGGGCATTCGCCAGTCCATGCCTCTGCTACAGCCTTATTTCCTTATATGCCAAGTCCAGAATTGAAAATGGAATCACCACTTATCATTCATGCAAGTTGGAAATCCAAGAGTCGTTCATTGTACGGAGAAACCCTATGGCTTTTAGGGGTCAATCATTTTGAATTAGCGCAACAGTGCAAATCAGATTATGGAGAGTTCTGTTATTATAACCATCCACATTTAGGTTTCTCACCACCAATATACTTCAAGCCAAGACTAAACATGAGGGATGAAATTTATGGATAAAGAAAAAGTTCTAGTTGTAGGTGCAAGACAAAATTCTCTAGGAGAAGCTGTTGCAAAACTCCTAAAAGAAGGAGACAATTTTTTTGAAGTTGTTACAGCGGGCCTAAATTATGGAGGTCTTCAACCTCATGAGGATTATTCGCTAGATATTACCTCTTCTAATTCTTCATTGGCTCTAATTCTGAAAGAAATTCAGCCGAGGATCATCGTTTGTACGACCGGAATCAACGAACCATTTTCAATCTTAAAAGATGGTTTTATCGGTAACATTTGGAATCAAATGGAAATTAATTATTGTGGTGTCATGAATTTACTAAGCTGCTGCCTCAAGATAGACCTAGATCTTTCTCAGTTCGTAGCTGTCAGTAGTAATAGCGCCCATATTCCACGTAGTGAAAGTCTCGGATACTGTGCAAGTAAGGCTGCATTGAGCATGGGAATAAGAGTTGCAGCCAGAGAGGTGGCAAAAAATCTTAATTCACCTCCCTCGATCTATTGTTATGAGTTTGGTTTGCTTGAGGGTACGCCCATGACCAAAAAATTAGAAGAGAACTACGGATCTAATCTCACGAGAATGGTTGAATTACCAAGAGGGATTCCATTGGAGTTCGCGGCCATACATATTTACAACAATATTAGATATGGTGCAGAAGAACTTAACGGGGTCTGTCTCAGAATCGACAATGGAGAGATATAAATGAAACAAGAAATTAGTAAGTTTGCTGATATCGCAATGTACCAGTCAGAAGAGATGCCAGATAATACAAAAAGTGCCCCAAAAGTTTACCTTCTCAACATGACAAGGGATCCCCTAGGATCAATTGCCGCAGCTTGCCAAATGTATGAGGGGAAGGTTATCAGAGATCTCTCACAAGTAACAGACGAACAAAGAAAGCGATATTTTGAACAAGTTCAAAAGACACATCTGCAAGCACCATTTGAATTTGTGGACTTCCATTTCATGATCGAGGGAGTAACTCGCGCCTTTACACACCAAATCGTCCGTCAACGTACGGCCTGTCTCTCTGGAGATACAGAAATTTATACAGAAAGAAAAGATAGACGTAGAACTATTGCTCAATTATATGATCAATGGAACAAAGGGGGGAATCTTCGAGGTCCTTTAAGCAGAATAAAAATTAGAACTGTTACAGATGAAGGGATGATTGTTTATAGGACCATAGGGGCAGTATATCAAAATGGAATAAAGGATGTTTGGGAAGTTAAAACTCATGATGGGAAAACTATAAAAACAACCGAAGATCATTTGTTATGGAGACCGAATAAAGAGTGGTCTGAGTTGCAAGATCTAAAAGTGGGAGATGAAATAGTAGCCAATGGCGTAGAGTTAGTCAAAGATGAGAAATGGCTTCACGATAAAATTGAGCAAGGTCTAAATTACGCACAAATCGCAAGGCTATCAAATTGTTCCAAACCCACCATCAAGAAATACTGCATAAGATATAATTTGTTTCCAAAGTCAAATGTAGATCTCGCAGCAGATGAGACATGGTTAAAACAAAAAGTTAGCGAAGGATTTTCAACTAAACAAATAGCTGAGTTAGCTGATTGCTCAACTTCTCATGTGAAAAAATATCGTAGAGTCTACGATATCCATGGACAAGGTGGTGTTCCAGTAGGTTTCAAACATTCTGAAGAATCCAAGATGAATATGAGAGGACCTAAGCCGAAATGGTCAGAGGAAGCTAAACAAAAATTCAGCAAATGGTGTTTAGAAAATAGGGGAGGGAAAAACCCAGAAAATTATTCTGGAATGGATCCAGGACATAGAGTAGCCCAGGTCTTGTTCAATCACCTTAAAGAAAAAGGCTGTGCTTGGTGCGGTGAAAACCATGGAAGAATGCAATTGGCACATTTAGACGGAAATCCAATGAATAATAAGCCAGGAAATGTACAAGCTATGTGCAATCCATGCCATCATGCGATGGATACAGGATCTCTGCCAAGAAAAACATATCCGACAAAGATAGTTTCAATCTCTTATATCGGAAAGGAGATGACTTATGATATAGAAATGAATGGTGAATATCATAGATTTGTTGCTAATGGCTTAGTTGTTCATAATTGCTATGCCCAAGAGAGTCTAAGGTTTGCCGTTAAGAATAATTTACGTGAAGAGGTTAGGTTGCCACCTTCTCTTGCTAACACCACTTACGATGCAGAAGAACTAGACGAAGACAGCTATACCCTGGCCAGCAATGAACAGAGAATGAGAATGGATTGGGAACACGCTATTGACCAGATGGAGCAGATGTACCACAAGCTCATTGACAAAGGAATGCCAGCAGAGGACGCACGTGGCCTGCTGCCACATTCTGTGACCACACGGCTGCACTACAAGACCAACCTACGTGGGCTTCTAGAGCACCTTGGTAATCGTTTATGCACGCAAGCACAATTCGAATGGCGTTCAGTGGCCTCTGGAATCGTGCAAGCTATTAGAGAGTTTCCTTGCGAGAAAGAGTTTCGTTGGCAGCAAGAAACACTGTCGGAGATTTTTCGACCAGTCTGTTATCAATTAGGGCATTGTGCCTTCATGGCTGACTTTGATAGATACTGCTCTATTCGAGACCGTGTAGAAGAGCATCACAAGAAGGGAGAACCCTCTACTATTTGGCTCGATATCCACCCGTCAGAATGGTTGAATAACCCAACAGGAGCTAGGGAGAAAAGAAATGATCTGTAAAGTTTGCGGCAAAGAAATACTAATGATGACGTACAAATATACTCCATACTGCTGTGGAGTTTGTTCTAAGAAAGATGGAAATAGTTCGTAGGAGAAGGAGTTATGTTTAAGTCATGGGAAATTAGAGGGAGCGATCCGTGCTTAGTAATTAACTCATTCGATCCAGGTGTAACTACTGGATGGTCTATACATAGGATACCGATAAAGGAGTTAGTGTCTGAAGGTTTCAAAGCAAGCATACATTGCGAGTCCTTCTGTTGGAATTCAGGGGAGATATACAAATTCCGCAAAGAGAATCAAACGATAGCAGATATGCTAAAGGTGTCTAGATTCGCTTGGTCACTGGCAGAGGAAGAAAATGGAGACGTTTTCGTTATAATACTAGAAGACTTTATACTAGACACATTAGATTCCTCCCGTGACCTACTTTCCCCCGTTAGAATAAATGCTAAGTTTGACTACGCCATGAAAGATTCCGGTATCTGTATCGTTATGCAACTAGCTAGCGAAGCTATGTGGACAGTGACAGATGCCCGTCTTAAATCGTGGGGACTGTATAAGGCCGGTTTACAACATGCGAGAGACGCCCAACGCCACGCCATCCTATTTGCACGAAAATACGCCTCAAAAGTTGATCTCAGAAATAAGATAGATGCTTATAATCACAATGGTCATGGTGCTCATTAAAATTGTCCTGTGTTTTGCTACACTGAAAAAGTGGCAGAACGTAATTACTTTATAGATAAGTATGGAAATGATTCTTGGAAACAAAATGGGCACGGAGAATGGTATTGGGACAACGGTTATTGGGATAGAGACTACAACAATCCCTTCACCCGTTGTAGGGCTTTCAAAAAAAAGGGTCAAAGTAAAAATAGATGCAAGAAGCTAGCTGGTGCGGGCACTGGTCATGACGGATATGGAGTATGCCGTATTCATGGTGGCTCCGATGAGATAGTAGAAAGAGTGTGGAAGATGGCATTTGATATCTCTAAGGAGTTAGATATTACTCCTTGGGAGGCACTTCTCCTTGTTGTTAGAAAAACTGCCGGTCGGGCAAACTGGATAGATCATAAGCTAGAAGAGGTTTTACGAGAAACAGACGGTAATAATGGTTCTGTAACATTATTCAATTGGATGAAAGAGAGTCGTTATGAAAGAAAGTTAATGATGAGTGCTGCTGTAGCAGCAATACAATCAGGTGTTGAGGAAAGAATGGTAAGACAAATAGAGATGGAGGGGGAATTAGTTACTGCTGCCGCTATTGCAGCGATAGATGCTCTTGGTCTTACGCCAGATCAAAGACTGATTGCATTAGCGGCTGGACTCAATAAATTGAAGTCGATTGAGAGTACGAAACAAGAAAAAACAATCATGGGAGAGCTGGAATAAATGACTGTCTATGAAGTGGAAAATACTATAAAGACGTTGTTGCCTCCTGTAGAGGAGATTAATCAGACTGGAACATGGAGGCTCCCTGTCAAAAACGGTAAAGAGACAGTAGAATTTTTCGGTAAGTTTCTTGGTATGGCAACAACCCACCAGGAAGAGCATAATGAAAGAGCCCATGAGGATGCTAGTTTCAAATGCTCTGCCTGCAGATGGTTTGAGCCAAGGATCTTTCTAGACACTGAGGCTGAGCCTAATATGTATATTGTTCATCTTGCCTATATGACTACTGTTCCAGGTGAGATAGAGAAAAGCAAAATTGAGAAAACTCCTTCGGCGAATGAAGTGATGGAGATTCTAACCTCTAGAAATAGAACAGGGCAGATTTTCCTATCTCAGCCAGCTAGAAGAGTCCTATCTCAAGCTACTAAGTTTGATCAAGAGATTCTCGATGCCTGGATAAATCGAGCGCTGGCATAAAGAAGCAATGCAGAGAACCTTAAGAGAAGACTTGTATTGTTGGAAGCATCATTTATGGTGGGACCAACATACGCTTAGATGGGAGTGTGATGTAGATATCGCATTTAGATTAGTATTTCAAATGGATGGAGAGAATTTTCTGCCAAGGAGATTTTCTGGGCGGCAAATAGTTGACGTGGAAACAGGGGATTATCTATGAATTCTCTAGGCGATATGGAAAAAGAAATCGCTGGTAAAGCGTCGGCTAGACTGTTGGAAGAATTAACGAAAGCAAGCGGTCAAAGTACAGCACATGCTGGTTCAATTGAGAAAGAAACTTCCTTCTTGATCTCCCTCATCAAGAAAACTAGCTCAGAAAAAATTGACGAAGAGGAAATCAGTAATGCTATAATTCAAGCAGTCCAAAATAGACCAATCAGTATGCTACCTCATCAGATACCACCTAAAGGTGACTGGCTAGGTTGGCTCATGTGCGGTGGGCGCGGCGCGGGCAAAACCCAGGCTCTTTCGCAATATGTTATTGATCATATCAATGGTCCCGCGTGTCTAACTGGCCCGTCCCCTCACTGGGTAGCAATCATAGCGCCAACATTGGGTGACGCAGCAACTTCAATGTTTTACGGGCCCAGCGGTATAAGATCAATGGATCCAACGGCGAAGCTAACCAACGCCGCTGGTGGATTAGTGGTGAAATGGCCTAATGAGAGCCAGGCAAAACTCTTTGGCGCTAGAGATCCCGAGGATCAAGAACGTTTACGTTCTGGTGGCAACAGATGTCTTTCGATTCTAGAAGAGCTAGCTGCGTGGAGATACCTTGAGGATTGTTTCAACCACATGCGTTTCGGACTGCGTGTCGGTCCCAGACCTCGTTGGATCGGTGCAACAACTCCCAAACCTAGAGACTTAATTAAAAAAATTGTAAAAGGAGAAATGAAAAATGTCGTAGTCACTAAAGCTACGATGTGGGACAATCCTTATCTACCAGAACACATTATAGAGTCATTTGAAGAAGAGTACGGCAAGGGACAATTAGGTCGTCAAGAACTTTATGCTGAACTTATTGAGCAAGATGAAAACGCCTTATGGACCCGCTCCGAGATTGATGCCAATCGTGTAGATGAGGCTCCACAACTACAACGTATAACAGTTGGAGTCGACCCTTCTGGTGGCCGTGGTGAACAAGGAATTATAGTAGCTGGAAAGAGCATCTCGAGAATTATGGTGAAAGATAGGCCAAAGATAATAGAAGAAGGTTTCGTATTAGATGATAGAACCTGCCGCCTATCACCGAATGGTTGGGGACGTCGTGCCGTACAAGCTGCTATAGACTGGGAAGCAGACGATATAGTAGTAGAAACTAACTTCGGTGGGGATATGGCAATGGCTACTATCTCAGGTGCTGCCGAAGATATGGGAATTTTAATACCAGTGCGAAAAGTAATTGCCTCTAGAGGAAAGCGCCCAAGGGCTGAACCAGTTTCTGCTCTCACCTCTCGCGGCCATTGGCATCATGTCGGCAGATTTGAAACTCTAGAAGAGCAGATGTGTATTTGGTATCCAGAATTAGATTGGTCACCTGACCGCATGGATGCGATGGTTTGGGACGCATGGCATCTAAAACTAGTTAGACTCACTGCTCGAGGTAAGGGCCGCTTCCCTGGAAAGGAAATGGGAGAGAAAGTAGATGGGCGAAGCCGAATGGATAATGTAATTGATCTTAATTCTCGTAGGTCGGTAGGTTAGAGAAATGAGTGACTGGTTTATACTTCTTCTTATGGTCGGATTTGTCTATAGGGTTACTAGACTTATTACTGTAGATAAATTTCCACCCATTAAATTCCTACGAGAAAAAATAGCCGGGAAAGAGAACTTACAAGAGTGGGAGAAAGATCCTAAGCTCTCGTGGAGTCCAGAATGGTTAGGAGATTTGGTTTCCTGCTATTGGTGCGCAAGCGGCTGGGTTTCAATAGGAACAGTTCTGATCACTGATCACTATGGAAATGTTCCAATGCCAGGATTATCACTGTTTGCGATCTGGGCGGCTGGGGCACTGATGGTAGACAAATTAGGGTAATAGGAGGATGAAAATGATAGACGAACTAACAGCGGAGGACGTCAATAAAATCTTTGCCATGATGGCAGATCTCGAAGAGAAAATAACCTTAGTGCAAGTTGATGAAATGCTAGCTTTCTTTAGCCGAATGCCAAAATTACAAGAGGCTCAACAGGTAGTTGATTGTCTTTTGGATTATAGAAAACTTTTAATTGAAGCATCTCGTTTGTGCGAAGATATTAATGACACCTAACATGGCGTTTGACAACTTCGTCCCTTAGTATTACGGCATGGGCCGACTGTGGATGTCTAGAAAGCAGCAGCAGGCTGAAGCTGCGAAACTAGCGTCCAAGATTAAAACTCTTCCCACTCCACGCTCCTCCCCCTTCTCGCATAATCTTCCGCCTCAGGCGATCTCTGCTGCTGCAACAGCAATGAAAATAAGTAAAGAGAGACTTGTTTTCAACAATGAGAACTGGCAAGAGCAAGCGTGGCAATATCATCGAACCCTAGGAGAATTTCGCTACGGCGTTGAGTGGTTGTCTGACTCAATCTCTCGCGTTAGGCTTCGGGCTGCAAAAATTCATCCGGGGCAGGACGAGCCAGAAATTGTTGACAGCGGTTTAGCCGCCGAGTTAGTCTCTGAACTACGCCACGATGTTGGTGGACGTAGCTCTCTTCTCAAGAGAATGACTGAACTATGGTCTGTTGTTGGAGAAGGATATCTGATAGGGGAAGAAAAACTCGGCGAGCAAGTTTGGGAGATGCGTTCCAAGGATGAGATCAGGCAGCGTTCAGGTCATATAGAAATAATTGATGATGATCACTCCACAGCGGGAAATATTGAGTGGCGTCCGTTATCACCAGAGTCAATGTTTGGGCGAATTTGGAGCCCAAATGCTCGCTATAAGTATCTAGCTGATTCTCCTGCCCACGCTGCACTACCCGTAATGTACGAGCTAGAGCTGGTCAATCGTAAGATTCAGGCCCAGTATCTCAGTCGGTTAGCTTCAGCAGGAATCGTTATCTTCCCAGAGGGCTTAACCTTTCCGGTGCGCGAAGAATTTCAAGACGCACCGGACCCTTTTATTAGAGAATGGATTGAAGCGGCTAAGGAAGCAATCAAAGAACCTGGAACAGCAGCTTCTGTTATACCAATCCCAATTAGAGTTCCAGATGAATTCGTTGGGAAGATACAGTTCATTGACTTCACATTAATGCTAGACGATAAGATAATTGAGAAGCGCGACTCTATCATTAAAAGGTTAGCGACTGTCTTGGACATGCCAGCAGAGGTTCTATTGGGGCTAGGTGGTGTTACCCACTGGAACGCATGGCAGATAGACGAAGGAGGTATTAAACTTCATATTGCTCCTGTGATCGAGGCTCTTTGCCACGGCCTTACTTCTATCTATCTCGCACCTAGGTTAAAAGCAGCCGGTGAAGACTCACAAAAATGGGTCATGTGGTATGATGCTAGCGAACTCGTTCTTAGGCCAGACAAAACAACTAATGCCACCAACGCTTATGATAGATTAGAAATCTCTGGTCGGGCTTTACGCCGGGAGACAGGATTTGGGGAAGATGACAAACCAAACAATGAAGAGCTTCTTGACCAAGTCCTTAAGTTTGTTGCCCGTAACCCTAGAACTGGTGATGCGGTTATTCCGGTCATTCTTAATGAGCTTGTTGGAACAAATCTGCCTACGGTACCAGACAGCACAGATCAAAAGGGTGGCGGAGAGCCTGGAGAATTAGAGAAACCAAAGGAAGGAGACTCTGGTAAAGAATTGCCCCCGTCCAAGGAAAAAACTCCAGAACGTAAAACTACGCCACCTGAGAAAAAAGCGAGGGTAGAGAAAAGAGAGTATTTTCCCGTTCCGCCAATGACAATGGAAATGGTTAAAGAGCATCTAGTTTCTATAGATCTTGGTAATAAGTGGAGCGTCTTGCATCCTAGCACTTGTGAGAATAAATTCCTTTGCCCAATTACATGGAGAGTTTATCTCCTCAGAAACATCGCACCTGGAACACATGGAAAATACAAGCTAGATCTTTCTCCAAATAAGGAACTGATCTTTGGAGAGAGAGTTTTATCAGAAACTTCTCTAACCGCAACTCAAGTTAAGTAGGATCAACGTGCCTCATGATGGTGCAATGATAGCGTTAATTCCAACTGAGGGAGATCTAGAAAACCTCGTCTTAGAAAATTGGGAATCAAAGTCAAAGATTCACTTGACGCTTATTTTTCTTGGGGAAGCAGTTAATTGGAATTCAGAGTCAAAAGAACAAGTTCTCTCTATAGCGAGACTAGTAGCGCATGGTCATCCCACATTTGAAGGCCGAGGATTCGGAGCAAATTTCTGGAATCCTGATAGCGAGGAACCATGTTGGGTACTTGGTGTCGGTGGGTATGAGTTAGACTATCTCCGTTCTCATATTTACGGTAGAATGCTTGAACTAGATGAAAACGAAGAAAGAATTCCAAATAATCATAGACCTTGGGTTCCACATATTTGTCTTGCCTACACTTCTGAGAATCTTCTTGACCAATTAGTTTCTAAAGTTGGTCCTATAACTTTTGATCGAATTAGAGTTGCATTCGGCGAAGAAGTCACAGATATTGCCTTGAGCGGCCCTGACAGTGTTACTGTTGCCTCGGCGGACAGACCAGTGGATGGCCAAGGAGGCACTGTGCCTTGGAAAGTTGAGAAAACCAGCGAGTGCCCAGATTCCAAACCTTGGGGCGTTGTTAATACCGAGACAGGCGATGTCGGTGGCCGATGCCATGAGTCTAAAGAGTCTGCCAGGCAGCAGCAGAAAGCACTATATGTTCACGCCGATGAAAAAGATTCTGGCGAGACTGTGGGCTTAGAGATAGAGAACGAAGAGTCCCACTTTGAGAATGCGCCGCAAGCTCTTTCCCCTGTAGAACTTCAGAAGGTTATGCTTGGCTGGAACGGTCCTGCCGCTATGTCTAAGTGTGCCAACTCTGATAGTCCAGCCTCATGCTATCGCTCAATTTGCGCTGGCCGCCGCGCTGGAGATCCAAGTAAGCAATCTACTTGGGCACTTCCTCATCACGCTACTTCAGGCGGCCCGCCAGACGAAGGCGGAGTTAGAAACGCACTAAGCCGTCTACCGCAGACGCAAGGGCTAAGTAATGCCTCGGCTGCCAAAAGTCACTTGGAGAAGCACATGCGATCCATTAACCCAGACTATGAGGCAGAGGCAGAAGTGGTTTCTCTTCAGAAAGAAGATCAAGGTTGCCCTCCCGGCCAACACGAAATGGACGGCAAGTGCATGCCAGATGAAGAAATGGCGATCTCTCAGTCTGGAGCATGGAAGGGACCGCTAGTAGTAGAAGGTATTACTACGGGAGACGGTCGAGAATTCGCTCCAGGCGCACTTGACTGGCCAGACCCGTCTGAGACCCTTATTCCTTTAAGGTGGAATAAGGAGGACTCTCATGGTGGAGAAGTCAGAACAGTAGCAGTAAACGTTGGGCGCATTGATAAAATCTGGCGCGAAGACGACCGGATTATGGGTCAGGGTGTATTCGACCTTGGTCAGCCAGACGGTGCAGAAGCATTTCGCAGAGTACAAGAGAGATTCCTCCGTGGTATTTCTGTTGATGCAGATGACATCTCTAATGCAGATGTAGAATACGTCTGGCCTGAAAATAACAGCGAGGGGGAGGAAGAAGACTCAGACCTTGACATCATGTCCCTTCTTTTCGGGCAGCCAGAGAAGATCGTCTTCCACAAAGGCAGAATTCGCGGTGCCACACTTTGCGACATACCAGCTTTTGTGGACGCATACATTGAAATCGCAGATGAGGTTGAAGAGCTCATCGCCTCAATTAATGCAGAAGAGGCCGAGCACTGGAATGTAGACACCAGGAATCTGGCATGGGACCTCAACTTAAACGAGAAGAGGCTTCCTACAAAATTAGAAATTCGCGCTGCTCGGCATATGTATGCCTATGTTGATCAGAGCGCTGTTGAAGATGGCAAGATTCCGCGTTCTTCCTGTCGTCTACCGCATCACAACGTAGAAAAAGACGGAACAATTAGTGGCGCAAATATTGATGGAAGCAAGCTTGCTATTGAATCTATAAACAGGCTTCGCGGTGGAGCCAATATGAGCAATAGCGACCGTAGAAAGGCTTATGATCACCTTGCTAAGCACATGCGAGTTGGCGGTAAGGAACCGCCAGAGTTTGAAATCGACAAGAGCCTTGTTGCTTCAGTCGGAAACGAATGGAAACCATCTAGGGAATGGTTTGAGGATCCTAGGCTCAACGTTTTGGTTCCAATCATGGTTACCGATGCCGGTAGGGTCTACGGACACGCCGCACAGTGGGGCCAGTGTCATTTAAGTTATCAAGACACTTGTATCATCGCCCCAAGAGAAGATGGGTTCCCGTACTTCCTAACAGGTGAACTTACATGTTCAGATGGCAGCTTGGTTGCGGTAGGGCAGATCACCGTAGACACCGGCCATCCACCGCTCTATGTAGGACCGCACGTCGCAATGGAGCATTACGACAATACTGGAGCAGTTGTAGCCGATGTAGTTGTGGGAAATGATAGACATGGAATTTGGGTGGCTGGTGCAATTAGACCAGACGCAGAGGTTAGTCGAGTTCATAAACTACGTGCCTCTGGTCAAGTTTCTCCAGACTGGCGGCGCATAGGTGGGCAATTGCGTATGATAGCGTTACTAACAGTAAATGGTTCTGGCTACCAAGTGCCAAAGATGAGGGCTAGAGTAGCTAGCGGCCATGTGCAGTCGTTGGTAGCTGCTGGTAGGGTTACTAGTGTTTCACGTGGCCTAAGCGAGGACGAACTTTCGCAGAAAGCACTGAGAGTCTTGGCTAATAGAATCGCTAAGCGTGTAGGACTTGACAAGGAGAAATCATGATTCGTGACAGAAATTATTTTGTCGCCGGATGCGGATGTCGAGGTAGCGGTAGTAGCGCTCCGCCGCCTCCGCCTCCACCTCCCGTTGGTGGAAGTGGTGGAACGTAAATAGCGGATAAACAAACTCCGCGTTAGTTCTTTGCAGAGTTAGCTTTTGTTGTATAGTACAAACTGAAGGCATCGGTCTAAGCCTTCAAATGCCGTGATGGCAGGTCTACTCTAAGAGTAGCAATCAATTTGCCGTGCGGTATTTGGGAGGAGACCAACATGCCTGATGAGCTGGTCACAGTTCCGCAGGATCTTACGCTGGTCAGTGACGAAGATCTCGCCCAGCTCGAGGCTAAGGTCACTGCCGAGTTTACAAGGATTAACGAAGGGGACGTTTCCCCTGAGAGCTTGGAGTATATGCTCCAGCTCGCAGAAGACCTAGACCGCATTCGCTCTGAGAATTCGGCTAGAGACCAGCGGCGTACTGAGGCCGCTAAGCTCGCCGATCTCAAGATGCACGAGCAGAAAAAGGCTCTTGAGGCTAGGGTCAAAGGCGTCTCTGCTGATCCGGTTACTAGGGACGAATCTGAAGTCTCTAAGGAATACGCCGGAGCTATCGCCAAGGCCGCCGCTGAGGGTGCTACCGCTGCGCTTGTGGCTGCGCTTGGTGACGACAAACGCGGTGGCCGTGACTTCTCTGCCATTAGTGAAAAAGCAACGAAGTCTCTTTCCGCGGCTCGCCGGCACGCGCCTTCTGTCAATCTTCCGAAGGCCAAGCTTCAGGTTCAGGCCGGAGTTGACATTCCCGGTATTGCTCGCGGTGGCGAGCTCAGTACTCTTGAGTCCGTTACGGACGCCTTTCACCGTCGGGCAAAGGGTATGCCGGACAGCCGTGGACAGCTTCGTGAGGAACTGGTTTGTACGATCAAGAACCAGTTTGAGCACACAGTAGATGACCGCACTTCGCCTGCTCAGGTTGAAGAGCTTTTCAGTTTCTTGCGTTCACGTGACAAGCAGGAAGCTCTCGTCGCTGGTGGTGGTTGGTGTGCGCCTTCAGAAATTCGTTATGACTTCTTTAATGTCGCTTGTGAGTCTGGTCTTATTGACCTTCCCACCTTCGGTGTGAGCCGTGGTGGTATTCGTTATCCGGTTAGCCCTAGCATTGCAGATGCCTTCGGCTCCAACGCTCTCGCTCCATTCAACGTTTCATTTACCAACACTTCAGTTCCGTGGCTTTGGACAGAAGCTGATGACATTCTGACTATCACCGGTACTACCAACAAGCCAACGATGCGAGTGCCGTGCCCGACGTTCTCTGAGAACCGGTTGGAATGCTACGGCGTCACGCTCACTGCCGGTAACCTCACGGACGACGCCTATCCTGAGGCTACTCAGAACACGCTGCGTTTGCTGATGTCAGCCCACGCACACGCCATGAATGCCCGTATCATTTCTTTGATGGTCACTAATAGCACGGCAGCAATCACTGGTATCTCCGGTACGAACCCTGTCTACCAGCAGGTTCTTGACGGTGTGGACATGGCCGCTACTGACTACCGCGCTCGTTATGCCATGTGTGACGATGATGTTCTTGAGCTCGTCGTTCCTTATTGGCTCAAGGCCGTTATCCGTGCGGACCTTGCCTGGCGTGCTGGCACTGCAGACCTTCTCTCTGTCAGTGACGCTCAGATTGTTGGATACTTCGCTGACAGAAACGTTCGTCCGCAGTTTATCAATGACTGGCAGGTTAGAGGTTCTGGCCAGTTCGGTGGTACTACTGCGGTGGTTGCGTGGCCTACGAGCGTTAACGTCATGCTCTATGCCGCTGGTACCTTCCTGCTTGGTAATGGCCTCAGCCTTGACCTTGGTGTTATCCGTGACTCAGTGCTAAACGCAGAGAACGACTTTACAGCCGCCTGGTCTGAGGAATGCCATCTCCTCGCGAGGGTTGGTCACGAGTCTCGTCTCTACACCATTGGCTTCAACGTTAAGGGTGCGACTTCTGCCACTCTTACTGACAACGCAAAGGTCTAATTAGTCTCAATCGGGGTGGTAACTGTAATAGTCGGAAGGGAGTGTGAAGGTCGATGGCCGGTGCGCGGCAGATAGTGGATGGCCCGACCTTCACCCCCTCCAGACTTGGACTACTTGATGTAGTACAGTTTCCAACTCCCGCCGGACCGCATTGGCAAAATGGAATTACGTGGGCTTCCACTTGTGTAACTGGCGGTACAACTTACGACGAGTGCATCACCGTTACTGGAACTGGCAGCCCACCCGCTCCCGCCGCATTTGCGGATAACGTAGATTGGAACAATAGAGGAGCTACCCCGTTCACTATTTACACAGAATTTGACTGCTCCCCGGTTGGTTTCTTTGAAGATGCACAAAAACTAGCCGAGGAGATGCTAGCTAAGAGCGAAAGCTGGCAAGTAGAGCAAGCGGTATGGACAGGGACGGCAGGGGGTACGGCAAACGCCGTCTGGCCGCATCTTGCAGCTTTCACGGCAGCAGTAGATTCTCAGAGCATAACACTACAATCTCCTGCCGTAACAGGTGGGCTCCTCAAGCCATCTAGGGCACTTGGGGCAGTGGAAGCCATACTAGCTGATTGTTACCACGGACAAGGCGTTATCCACATACCACTGGACATTCTGAATACTTTTATTCAGAACGGAATGATGTTCCGACAGTCCGATGGATCTTATTTAACTCCCTCGGGAAATCTCGTAGTGGCTGGCTCTGGTTATCCAGGAACTAGTCCTCAGGGTGCCGCGCCTGCCGCCAATACGATGTGGATTTATGCTACTGGCGCTATTTTTGCTTATCGTAGTGCCGTTAGAATTCATTCTCCACGCGAGTCACTTGACCGTGCAGAGAATACAGTAAAAATGATCGCTCAGCGTACATACGTCCTTGGTTGGGACTGCTGTCACGCTGGTGTTTTGGTAGACCTGGCTTAGTAACGGAAAGGTAGAGCTATGGCATCGATATGTGGAGCACCGATCAAAGGCTCGATGCTTCGTGTCACTAAGCTGGACGTTTGTGGAGTGCCAGTTACGGGAGCCTCTGGTCTCGTCTATACCACTAAGGGTTTTGTCCAGGTGCAGATGGCACCGCAGTATGAGGACGGCGAAGAGTTCTTCGAGCGTACTGCCGACGGTACCCTCTGCGTGAACCAGAAAGACGACCCGATTCTTAAGCGTTTCCAGCTTACGATCGACATGTGTGAAATTGACCCCGATGGTATTTCATACGTGCTGTCGGCTCGAGAACTTGCCACTACTGGTCCTGTCAGCGGTTATGGTTTCGCCATGAGCGAAGGAAAACCAACAAACCGCTTTGGATTGGAAGTATGGCAGGAAGTGGCTGGCTCCGGTGCCTGCGACGCTTCTGGTGTTCAGCGTTACATCTATAACGTCTGGCCGAATGTTGGCGCATCTCGTATTGGTAACTACACGATTGAGAACGGTAGATCAACACTTCAGTTCATAGCCGAGACTAAGGCAGCTAGCTCCTTGTGGGGTAATGGCCCAGGAGCGGCTAGCTGGCTACCGGCTACAGGTACGACGACTCTCTTGTCCACTGAACACTGGGCTTGGAATATCACGACTGTCGCGCCGCCGACTGCCCAGTGTGGCGCTGGAATAGTTGCGTAAGGAATGGAGTTATGGGTAAATGATCCCCATATTGCAAGCCACTAAACATTGGTGGTGTCCAAACTGTAACTTGACCGATGTGACGCATGAAGTTCGACCGCATACTCGTATGCACTCTTGCAATGGACTTTATGGATTAACATCGCCAATGGTTCCAGTTGGACAAAAAGCTAAATCCATAATGCATGAGCCGGATGATTACGTGAAACATGAAAACGTAACTTACGCAGAAGTGGACAATAAGTCACGTCCTGTTATGAATATCGTCACGACTCGTGACAACGGCGAAGATTGCACGGTGTTTGCACCATGCGCAACGATCAGGTCGGAGGGCTGATGCCAGGCCAAGATGAAATTAATCAGCTTGTCGCAGAGGTACGCTCTGATCTGCGCACAAGAGCCACTAAGACAGCACAGAACGCTGCCTTAGTTTCATTTTTTGAGGAACACAGTAGACCACCTACTATTGAAGAGCTCTCTACTGAGATTTCAATTGTAGAACCAACCGATACGCAAGTAGTATCATTTTTAGATGCTGCCGCTGCACATAGCGTTGGTAGACTTAGAGCTGCTGAGCAACACGTCGTCAATGCAGAACGCAAAGTTGCCAAAGCCGAAACGCATCTTGTGGCAGCACAGACTGCACTGTCAGAAGCACAAGAAGAGCTTGAGCGCATCCGTGTTGAGTCGGAAACGTGGGAAGCGGCAGCGGTACAGGCAGCTAGTTCATTTACTAATTCTTCTTCTACAGAGCTTAACGGTAATTTGTCTTCGGGTGGTGGAGTAGCACTTAGCGCGACAGTGCGCACAGAGGACGGTGTCTGATGGCATGGGCGGGCAGTTCTATCTTCCGCGCACTGATTTCGGACGTGCTAGAAAACGCGTCAGCATTGGATTTTGGCGCCGACACGTTCACATGTGCGCTATATAACAATACACCGACGCCCGACAATGACGTAACCTCTGCAAACACTGCCTATAACGTTGGACAGTGGGCGACAGCACAAGAGGTTTATCAGGCTGGTCAATGGGCACAAGCTGGAGTGAACATCGCAACAACTGCGATCACAAATCCAGCGGCTGACATCACCATGTTTGATGGTGCCGATACCGCGTCTGGTGCAGCAGCGACACTAGCGAGCGTATATGGATGTTTGGTATATGACAACACCATCGCCACCCCTGTTGCAGATCAAGGTGCATCGTTCCATTACTTCGGCGGTACTCAGTCAGTAACAAACGGTACATTCACCGTTGTGTGGCACGCAAATGGAATTAACCGCTGGACAACGGCACAGGCATAATCAATAGGAGTTTCATGCGTCGCAATTTACTCGCAATTGCTTCTGCCGCTGTATTAGTGTTCGGCGGATCGATCGCGATATTTAGTCCGGCTTCGGCGGTAGATACCCCGGTAACTCTAATGGGCGCCGGTGACATCGTGGACTCGGGCGACATCATGCTGAACGCGACGGCCACCGGCGACCTGATCCGGGCGGGGAACCCGAACTTCGTGTTCACAGCTGGGGACAACGCGTACCCGGACGGGTCCGCGTCTGATTACAGCTCGAAGTACGACCCGACGTGGGGCAGTTTCAAAGCGAAGACTCGTCCGGCGCCGGGGAACCACGAGTATCACGCGAACCCGCCCGCCGGTTACCTGGGCTACTTCGGGCAGGCTGCGGTGACGCAGGGCAACGACCCGGCGCAGGCGTGGTACGCGTGGGATGTGGGGAACGGGTGGCGCGCGTACGCGCTGAACACGGAAGTGTCCACGTCGGCCGGATCGGCTCAGGAGACGTGGCTGGCCGCGGACCTGGCGGCGCATCCTGGGATGCACTACCTGGCGTACACGCATCACCCACGCTACGTATCTGGGACGGTGCATGGGGATAGTTCAAGCATGTGCCCGTTGTGGGCGGACCTGCAAACGGCGGGTGCGGACCTATTCCTCGTCGGCCACGAGCATCACTACGAGCGGTTCGCGAAGATGGACTGCGCTGGGAACACGGCCGCCTCGGGTATCCGCCAGATCGTGGCGGGGACAGGCGGAAACCAGTTATATGCTCCGGCTTCGCCAGTCCATGTTGGATCGCAATTCATTGATGGAAATGATTTTGGTGTTATCAAATTAACTCTGCACACTAATTCATACGACTGGCAATTCCTAGGATCAGGCCGCTGTTGGAATGGATCTACGTCAACCGACTGCCCAGCAAATAACGGCGCCGTCATTGACTCTGGTACAGAGGCTACCAACGTAACAGTTCCAGATCCTTCCCCTACGCCGACACCAACACCAACACCGACACCGACACCGACACCGACACCGACACCAACGGCCACAACTCCACCGCCGTCTACCTTCCCAACTTCCAGATCTAAGTATATATGGCCTTTCACAAATGACTCGATCTGGAATATGCCTGTCGGATCGAATGCTGTATATGCTGCTGCCGGACTTCAACCTTCAGGTAGTACCGCGACCCAACCAGATGAGGAGTTCCTGGGTCTTACCTCAGCGGACCCACTGAAGACACTAACCGGCGACGATGACGGTGCTCTCGGACAGGTTCACGTTCCAGCCACAATGTCGTGGGACGGGTCGTGGAACGGCGGCGCCGCGTTCCTACGCGAGGACGGCGACTCGACATGGCAGGGTCAACCGTTGCGATTGACGGCTGGTGGGAATCCAGCATGGGCGATGACACAGCCGCACTACGACGACTTCTCTTATCTAGCCAAAGCATATCCAGTTAGCCTGTCGCAGGACGATGGTCGGCTAGGGGCGCACGGCGGCTCTGGTCTTTCCACTATAGGCGGAACACTTCGCCCTGGTGAGTTGAATAATACCGAACCCATCCACCATGCTTTGAAGATGGAAGTAGACTGCCGCCAGTATTGCTACTATGCCGGAACCGGACAGTCGCACCGCTGGCCGGCCGTAGTGGAAGATGACCCAGTTTCGGCTACCAGGTATGGGGGGACGAATCCAAAGTTCAAGATGGGTGTATTGCTAGCTCTTCAACCTACGTATAATATCTCGGCCCTTCAGACTGAGCAGGCTCGTAAGATCGCAACAGCACTTCGTGACTACGGTGCATATGTTGTGGACGAGACCGCAAGTGACAACTATCAATTCGCTGTAGACATAGCTGCCATCAACGAGTGGCACGGCGGTTCTACCCCATCAGGTGGTACTTCCGATCCAGCCACGATGGCTGACCTTCAATCAATTTACCCAGCACTACAGATTATTGATAACAACGGTCCGTTAGCTGTAGGTGGTGGAGGGGTTCCACGTCAACCATTAGCCCCACCGTTCACAGATTCTTGCGTTACTCCTACACCAACTCCTACACCAACTCCTACACCAACTCCTACACCAACTCCTACACCAACCCCTACACCAACCCCTACGCCGACACCCACCCCAACACCGACAGGAACTCCGACCGTTGTTGAGAAACGGATCACAGTTTCTACGGACGACGCGGAGGAGTACACCGCGAATTACCAGGTGGGCACCGTCATCACAACCAGCTCAGACATTGAGCTAACAAGTGACGGAACCGTAGAACAGAAAGTGGGTCTACGGTTCCCCGCTCTATCCATTCCGCAGGGCGCGACGGTTACGAACGCAACAGTGACATTTACGGCTCGTGACGCTGGGTCCACGACCGACGTGCTTACGTTCAAGGCGCAGGCCGCCGACAACGCACCGACGTTCGCCGCCACCGTAAACAACATCACGTCCAGGGCGTCAGGCGCCGCGTCGGCGACCTGGACGCCAGGCGCGTGGACTGTCGGCGGCGCGTTCACCACACCTGACCTGGCGCCCGTCGTGCAGGAGGTCGTGAACCGGCCCGGCTGGGTGTCCGGGAACGCGGTCGCCCTCCTGGTCACCGGCACGGGGACACGGAACTCGTGGGCGGTCGACGGTCAGGCTGCGTCGGCGGCGCTTCTTCACGTCGAATACAACTAGTGCAACGGTGGTAGCCAATGGCGATCACCGCTGTCAATAAACTCTCCGAGCACTCGGCCACGTCTGGAACGTCTTTCACGACCTCTGGCTCGGTGACACCCGCGGCCAACAAACTCTACCTCATCACCGCGAACGCGCGGGTCAGCACCGGTTCGGTAAATCCACCCGAGCCGACCATTACGGCGTTCGGCTTGACGTGGGTTCTCGTCAATAAGACGGACTACGACGCGTCTGGCGCCGACCGCCAGTCTGCACACGTGTTTCGTTCCATGGGTGGGTCGCCTAGCTCGGGAACAATTCAAGCCAACTACGGTTCGTTTACTTGCAACGTCTTCGAGATCGTATGCGACGAAGTCAGCGGTGTAGATACGTCAGGTACGAACGGTTCAGGCGCGATCGTCCAGTCGAACTTTGTAGTGACGGCTTCCGGCGTGTTCAGTGCAGATGTGACGCTGAACGCCTTCGCCGACGCGACGAACAACGCGGCGTACGGAATGATCACCCACGCCTCCACCAACTCGGAAGCACATACCGTTGATGCGAGCGGCGGCTACTCCGCGCTCGCAAACACAGCCGTGACCCTTACCGCGACGCTAACGGAGTACAAGGTCGGCCAGGACCTGACGGTGTCCGGATCGTGGGTTACCGGGTCACGTGGTGGCGGCGTAGCAATTGAGCTGAAGGCAGCTTCTACCGGTACATCAGCACCGGCTGGTGCTACCGCTGGTTCTGGCGTAGCACCACAACCAACCCCCTCAGATGCGCCGAATGCTGGTACTACTGCTGGAACAGGTGTAGCCCAAACTCCTACGGCCAAGGACTCAGTAAATACAAATGCCGTAGCTAGTTCGGGTGTTGCACCACAACCAACAGACGTCATTTCTAGTAATGCAAACCTAGCCAGCGGATCAGGAGTCTCCCAGCAACCAACTGAGATCATTGCCGCATCGGCAGACTCAACTAGCGGAACAGGAGTTGCACCACAACCGACAGTTGTTACTGGTGGCTCAACAAACGCACCGGCTGGACTCGCAATCGGTAATGGTGATACGGCTACAGCTAGTAGTTTAATTCAAGCGAAAGCAGGAGTCGCAAACGGTGATAGTGCAGCGCTTAGTGTTTTATTCAGTACACCAACTGGACTGCAAGCTGTAGCGGTCTCTGTTTCAGAGATTGACGTCTCGTGGAACCCAGTAGCATGGGCGGCTGGATATGATGTCGAGCGTGACAGCGAGGCTAGCCCAGTATTCGTAGCTGCACCAGCTACGTCGTATCAACACACTGGTCTCTCACCTGGCACCGAGCACTTTTATCGTGTTAGAGCAGTGCATCCATAATGGCTATCACTCACGATAATGTAAGCCGGAACACCGGCGATATTGATACTACGATTCATAACGCAAGTTGGTCCTGGACTCACACCGCCATAGGAACCGTTTCTGGTGTCGTGGTAGTTGTAGTTCAGGAGGGAAACGCCGACGCGATAACCGATGTGACGTACGGCGGCGTCGCTCTAGCTCGGCAAGTATACATTCAGCGTACCGCGACGGAAGCTGGCGCCGTCTACATCTACTTCCTCGGTACGGGCATACCGCAAGGCAACCAGACGATCGCCATTACAATGACAGGAACACTGGACACCCAGGGTTACTGCTACACGATGACTGCTGCATCTGGGCAGGACACCGCCGTTGACACCGTTGGCTCTCAAGATCTAGGTGTCATCGCTAATCCGTCTATCACGATAAATTACTCCGGTACCTTATCAGGTTGGGCGGGGTACGCGGGTCACTTCTACGGCGCGGCTGCGCCGGTTAGCACCGGACTACAGACCGGGGAAACGTACGCATTCGGAGTAGACCTAGGCGCCGCTGCCGGCATGTCTTATCGGAGGCACGGCGGCGCAAACGCTGCGGCGTCCACGTACGGATACACTACACTATCCTCTGACGACCAAGTTATCGCTGCCATTATAGTAAAAGAAATAGCTGCTAGCACTAATGCACCGGCAGGACTTTCCTCCGGAACAGGTGTTTCACAACAACCAAACTCTTCAATAAAAGCAACCTCTATTGCTGATGATGGTTCAGGCGTCTCTCAAGCTCCAATCAGCAAAGTTAATCCACCAGTTATAGAAACAACTGGTTCCGGTGTCGCTCAAACTCCAACAACTACAGCAAGTGGAAATGCACTCCCACCTGAAACTAACGGTAGTGGTGCTGTTTCACAATCAAGTGTTCGCATAGAAGCTAATGCTGGAGCGGCTAGTGGTACAGGCGTCGCACCACAGCCGTTTGCAGATCTCGGTGGTACGCAGGCACCAGCAGGACTTTCTTCTGGAACTGGTGTATCCAACGCAGCAACAATGAGATGGACATCTGACTGGACAGGGCCGGTAAGTGCCACCACACAAAGCGGTACGCAAGCACCAGCAGGACTTTCTTCTGGATCGGGGGCAGCTCCGTCTTCTAGTGTTTCAATCTCTGTAAACGCCGGTATAGCGAGTTCCAACGTAGTTGCGCATGAACCTTCTAAATCAATAGCAGCAAACGCAGACGTAGCAAGCGGCACCGGCGTCGCACCACAGCCTACAGTTCAAACAACAGGCGCGACGAATGCACCCGCTGGACTAGCGAGTGGAATTGGTAACGCATTCGGGCCAACAAGCACTTCAAGTGGCAATGCACCTCCAGCAGTCGCATCTGGTTCAGGTAGCGCCGCTCAATCCTCAATCTCTGAGCTAATAAATGCTGGCGCAAGCTCTGGTAATGGAACTGCATCACCACCGTCTACGACTGCAAGCGGTAACGCGAATGCTGGTTCTAGCTCAGGGACTGGAGTATCACCACAACCAACGATAGTTACTGGAAGTATTGCGCATCCATCAGCGGCAGAAGGAAGTGGCGATTCACTACAACCCGGACCCGCTGTTAGAGCACCTGTCGGACTCTCTTCAGGAAATGGAGTTGCACAGCAACCAACAAGTACCTCCAGCGGAAATGCTGCACCGCCTACCGCGACAGGTTCTGTGGTTTCTCACCAACCTACTCTTCAACTTTCGTCAAATGCCAACGCCGATGTCGGGAATGGAAACGGAGTCGCATTACAACCAACAAGTACTTCTAGCGGGAATGCCTTGCCCCCTTCTGCTACTGGACAAGGAATCTCCCTTCAACCGACCATCGTAGTCGGGAGTATAGCCAATGCAGGACTTTCCTCTGGAAATGGAGAGGCTTCAACTCCAAACTCTAAAGTTACTTTCTACGCTGGGCTAACTTCTGGTTCAGGAAACTCTAACCCTTCTATTGCTAATATAGGTCCTTCCTCAGGTCTATCTCAAGGAAATGGAGTTGCGCAACAACCAACAGAATCTTTGAAAACGAACGCAGATGTTTCTTCCGGTTCAGGAAACGCTCCACTAACAACGGCAACAACATTCAAATACATAAACGCGGCATTAGCTTCTGGTTCAGGAGCTGCGAACGCCATTAAATCAATTCTAGGACCAACTGGAGTTATTGCTTATGGAGACGGAGCCGCTCCTCAACCGTCTACACTTATCAATATGGCCGGAACCGGTCCTGCCGGTTTAGCTAGTGGTAGTGGTATTTCCTATTCTTCTAGTGAAAAGATAGAGCCTATTAGTGCAGTCGCCAATGGTAGTGGCGTCGCCCTATTCACTGGCTGGAGCGTCAGTGCTAATGTAGGAGTAGCAACTGGTATAGGTGAGGCATTCTCGGTTATATCAGTTGGAGTGGCAACTACATTGAGGATACGAGTCTCTGGAGCAGAAAGCGCGTTGTCTTTTAGCGGTAGAGAAAATCCACAACCGTTCTCAGGATTGGAAAGTCCTTTAGCTGTTAGTGGCATAGAACCAGGGACGTGATCATGAGCATCAGAATAGATACATCTGGCCCATTCGTTGTCGGAGAAAAACCTCCTCCAATTGTTTATCAATTTAAAGATTCAAATGGACTACCGATTGACCTTAGTGCAGCGTATACAGCTAGATTTGTATATAGAGAAAAAAACGGCGTGGCTATAACAGTAAATGCGACAATAACAGATGTAACAAATGGAAAAGTAACATATACATGGACCGGCTCTGAATTTCCAACTTCGGGAGACTATTTTGCTGAATTTTGGGTCGGAAACGGTTCAAACAGATTTGCATCTCAATTGTTAGAATGGACAACTAGAACACCGGTTGGAGTAGTTCCTACCATTTAGGAAAATAAATATGGCGACTAACTTTGGACCTTGTTCAAACTGGCCGGTTAAATGGACTTGCGACGTAATGACAATTAGTCCAACCGTTACCGGGCAAGCAGTAGCGGCTGCAACAGAAGTTCTATGGGGGCTCAGTGGCCGCCGTTTCGGTACCTGCTCAGTTACACTACGCCCATGCCGTAGAGAATGTTACAACGGTTCCTTTCCGCGTGGCTGGTATGAATGGGGAGGAGCAGGAGGGAGTTTCGTATCACCACAACTGATTGGAGGTCAATGGTTCAACATCGTATGCGGAGAATGCGGCGACAACTGCTCGTGCAGCGCGCTATCAGAAGTCGTATTACCGGTACCAGTAAATACCATCACAACCGTTACAGTAGATGGCTCGCCACTCGTAACAGGAGCGTACAGAGTTGATGATAATAGAACGTTGGTTAGAATTGACGGTCTCAATTGGCCTAGATGTAATAACCTGGAATTAGCAGATACAAAAGTAGGAACGTGGTCTATAACTGCAAAATATGGTGAAGAAATTCCTTCTTTAGCAGAACTCGCAATGGGAGAATTGGCCTGCGAATTTATCCGCGCCATTAATGGAGAAGACTGTAGACTGCCGAAGGGAGTGCAGAGTTTAGCAAGGCAAGGCGTAACTATCAACTTTGAAAGTGCTGCTGACCTCTCGGAGTCTGGGAGGTTAGGTCTATATTTCTGTGATTTATTCATCAATACTTACAATCCAAAACATTTGAAGCGTCGTGCGCAAGTTTATAAGATAGACGAAAACTCTCCACGTAGAGTTGGTACATAGATGGCTCACATCGGGGTTCATGCGCTGTATGAAATCGCATCTGACGTTTTGGATGAGATCAAACAACGCATGCTTGACGGTGGTTTAGTTGAGCTTCCAGAAAGAATCGGCCTCTATCCAGGTGCAATCGCATGGGACGCTTGTGACTGTGGAATGCTCCTCATCGCCCCTACTAGGCAATACTTCTCTGAAAACTTTCCATTTGAAGAGGTAACCCTTACTGCTACACCATGCAACTTTCCATGGCTCGTGATAGAGTACATAGTACAAGCCATTAGATGCGCACCATTACCGCAGGAAGGCCAACTTTTCCCGAGTCTTGTAGAGTTAGAGAGTTCTGCGAAAACTGTAATCCATGACTCCTACTATCTCCTAGAGGGCACAGCTAAGATCCTATGCTCCCTTAAAGAAAATAGAGAGATCGTTGACTATAGGATAACGGAGCTAATAGTGCAAGGACCTGAAGGTGGCTGTGTGGGAAGTGAACTACGATTCTCTACGGCTATTAGGAGGGGCTAGTGCCTATATTTCACTCTATAAACTATCCAGAAGTTACTAGATTACTAACTAGCCCTGGGGGTGGAGTCTCCAGAGATATACACAGAAGAGGGAGAAATGTAGAAAGGATGGCACAAAGAGTAGTGAGAAAGGATACTGGAACTTTAGCTGCTAGTATTCATACTGAAAGAATGATTCCAGTTGGGGTAAAGGTTGGCACGAACTTGAGATACGCTAGGTATGTTCACTATGGCACTGGCATCTACGGCCCTTACCATCGCCCCATTACATCAAAGCGTGGAAAATACTTGGTCTTCTGGTCTAAGAAATACAATCGAATAATATATACCAAAAAAGTCCGTGGCCAGACGCCAAACCCGTTCTTGCAGCGGGCACTTGTAGCGGCCTACAGATGACGGTAGGCTGTCGTCCAGGTTAGTGACTAGCCGTTATTTTCTATCTAGGCGAGAAGCCTCGGAGCGGTCGTGCCAAAAGAACGTTTATGGCTACGGGAGCAAAAGGCAGTAATCGTTGGATGGGAGAGAGACGGAGGCTTCGTACAGATTGGAGTAGATATAGACGTACCGTTCAAAATCCAGGGAGAAGTTGGAGAAGAACTCCACTCCTCCCTTTCTGTCGATTTAAACAGAGCAGATGTAAACAAACTTATCCGTACCCTTAGACGAGCTAGAGACCTAAGCATGGGCCGTGACGCATAATCGAAATGAGAGGCGTGATGCCTGATGTCTGAAGACATCAAAGATTTCACAGTATCAACGGAAACAATTAAATTCAAGATCAACCAGGATATCTTCGAGGCTATACCAGATATTCCGGCCGGTAAATTACTTGACTTTTCAGAGAGTCAAAGTGATCTTACTAAAGTTTCTCCAGAAGATAGAACAAAAGTCTTTGAAACGATGTTCACTCTCATATTGACTCCTGAGTCTGCTGAAAGATTTCTAAATAGACTATATGATCCAAAGAATCCAATTGGTATTAGAGTTATCAACAACTTGATCCCATGGATCTTTGAGCAGTATGGAATGCGCCCTACCGAAGCGTTGCCGGGCTCATTGGATGGATCCGGCAACCCGGCGTCTGGCACGAAATAGACGGCGAATTTCCAACTACTGATCTTATGGAGCTGCCATTTCCAAAGTTTCTAAATGTTCTCTACTCTCAAATGATTAAACGTCTACCGCCATGGGAGGAAGGGAAACCTGACCCGAGAAAGGAGCTAGACTCTAAGCTAGGAATTATCAACTGGCAGAACCCTTGGGAGGTTAAGTCTAAAGTTACTAAAAAGGCCCTTCCTTCTAACGCTCCATCTTGGTGGGGAGGGGATCTCGAAGCTAGCCAGAGCTTCATAGCAGCTATGGGTGTCAGGTTAGACTAGAAAAAGAAAGCGGGGTGGTTTGGCGTGGCGATTGTAGACCGCGCATATTGACGTCGAAATCCTCCCCATATTTAATAACTTTACCAGGCAACTGAAAGAAGGAATAGACAATAGCTTAAGAGATGCCGATCGCTCTATCCAGCGTTCTTCTAAGGATATAGAGCGTACCTTAGGAGATGCCGGGAAAAGAGCCGGTGACAACTTTAGAAATAACTTTGCATCTTCCAGCAGAGACGCAACAGAGTCTATGGGGCAGATGAAAGTTCACATCGTAAAATTCATGGGAGATATTGAGCAAGCCAAAGAAAGAGCGACAAAAAATATTAGAGACGGTTTTGATAGATCGTCACATGACGCTAGTAATTCGATTAGTGGATTTCGTGACCGTGCTCACGGTTCATTTAATGATGTAGATAACGACAATAAAAGAGTCCATAACTCTATTCGTAATGAATCTAATAGATCTGTAAGAGATATAGATAGAAATTTTGGAAGTCTAAAGCAAACTTTAATTGGAACGAATGACACAGCCCGCGACTTCTTCCGAATCATGAGATTTCCTATTCTAGCTTCTGGGCTCTCGTTAGTAACAGGATCCGTTGCAAGACTTGGCTCTAGTTTAATCTCACTAGCCAGCTACGCCGGTGTAGCTGCCGGTGCGTTAGCTGCAATTCCATTAGCTGCTGGAGCAATAGGCCAGGGAGTTGGAGTCGTTGCAGCAGCTTTTACTGGAATTAAAGAAGCAGTTAAAGCAATGGATGCAGCACAACTTCAAGGAGTTCGTACTGCACAGACAACTGCAAATGCTCGTAGAACGGCGATGGAAGGAGTTAGAGAAGCAACTCTCTCTCTTAAAAATGCTCAACTTTCCGCAGCACGTAGCGTACAAGACGCAGAGATCTCCCTCTCAGATGCTCAACGTTCAGCGACAAGAGCACAAGACGATCTAAATCTAGCAAGAAAGGAGGCAAAGGAGAGATTAGAAGATCTCTCTATCTCCATAAAGGGCGCAGCATTAGATGAAGAAGACGCGATACTAGCCGTTGAAAGAGCTAGACAGCGACTTGCAGAAGTTAAGGCACCAAGAGCCAGCTTAGAATTCCGCGAAGCTGACTTAGCTTTACGCCAAGCCATACAACGCCTAGCTGAAATCAGAGAAAAGAACGCAGACCTTCGACGAGAAGCTGCTGCTGCCGCTAAAGCTGGAATAGAGGGTGACACTGGAGTTGTAGCTGCCAAGGAAAAAGTTTTAGATGCTAGTCGTAGAGTGGCAACAGAAGAAAGACAGCTAAGACAAGTAAGAGTAGACGCTGCTGCTAGGATAGCAGAGGCTCAGAAAGAACTTTCACTTGCACAAGAAAAAGTTGCACGAACTGGGCAAGACGCCTCTGCTGCGCAAATCAAACTGACCCAAGCAATGCAGAAACTCAGTCCAGCCGGTAAAGAATTCGCAACTTTCTTACATAGCAATTTTATACCCGCTCTTATTTCTATGAGAAATAAGGCACAGGAAGGCTTTTTACCTGGATTTCAAGAAGCCTTGGTAAAACTCTTAGACTTGACACCATTAGTCAACAAGACCTTTTTGGAAACTGGAAAGATAGTAGCTGATCTTACTATTCGTGGGGCTGAGATGGTTACAAGCGGCCCGTGGAAACGAGATTTTGCATTGGTAGCGGAGGCAAATGAAAGAGCAATTCGAAGATTCGGAGACGCGACCTTAATCCTAGCTCCTGCATTCCGCGATTTAGCGATGGCGGCCCTACCTTTGCTAGATAGATTCTCTAAATGGACGGTAGTCGCAGCAGAAGCAATAACTAAGTTTATAGAGGCAAGAAAAGAGAGCGGGGCACTAGCCAAATTCTTTGACATGGCTGGTGATGCAGCGGCTCGGCTTGGCCGTATTGCTTTCAATCTCATAGTTACTTTATGGAATGTAGCCAATGCCGCCTTCGGGGCTGGAAACGTTCTTTCTGGATCCATAGAAGGAGCAACAAAGAAATGGGCGGATTGGACAAGTAGTCTAGAGGGACAAAACAAATTAAAGAAATGGTTTGACGACGCTATAGCCCCAACTAAAGCGGCAGGGGAACTCTTAAACGCCGTAGCAGGAAGCCTATTCAGAATAGCCGAAGACATAGATCTAACTCCAATCATCAATCAGATTAGAGATCAACTACTCCCGGCAGTTGAAAGACTTGTAAGAAATGTTTCCGGAGACTTCTTAACAAGCCTTATTTCAACAATCTCTAGTCTAGCCAATGTACTTGGAACTTTAGCAGCAGAAGGTGGTCCACTAAATCTATTCTTCAAAACGCTTACATTAGTTTTAGACACATTTGATAAACTCATTGAGCTTCCAATAGTAGGAACATTCGTTAGTTGGGTACTAGCGGCTGCCGCAGTGGGTGGCGCAATCAAGGTCATAGCATTCGTTGCAGACGGTGTAGTCAGATCTCTCGGAGTACTAACAGGAGCTATAAGACTTGTCTTCCTAATATGGAATGCTTCTTTGATCATTGCCGCTCGTACAGCAGTGACTACAGCAGCTACAACGGCGGGCGCATGGCTAGTAGCTCTCGGTCCTATTGGTTTGGCGATAGCAGGAATCATCGCAACAATTGGATTGCTTGTAGCAGCCTTCATATTTGCTTATAAAAAGAGTGAAACATTTAGAGACATAGTTAATGGAGCGTTTAAGGCTGTTAGCGATAAAGCAAAAGAATTATGGGATAAAAGCGTCAAGCCTAGTTTTGATAAGATAATAGAGATCTTGAGAAAGACTGGGGAAGAAATAGAGAAACTATGGAACGACTATTTCGAGCCATATTTTAGAGATGAAATAGAGATAGTTAAAGAGCTTGGAGAAACTTTCCTATGGTGGTGGCATAACGTAACCGAACCAACATTCAAAGGCGTAACACTCATAATCCAAACCTGGTATGAAACTACATATAAGATTTTTATGGTGTTAACATGGTACATGCGAAATGTTCTCGGGCCAGTTATTTTCTGGATATGGAAAACTGTTTTCGCCGTCGCATTCGCAGGTATAACGATCATCATAAAAGTTTGGTGGTTTTATGTAAGCACCGTTTTCAAAGAATTCGTTTGGTATGTCAAAAATATATTAGCACCAATTGTATTATGGTTATGGAAAAATGTAATTGAACGTTACTTTGGAGCAATGGGGAGAGGTATAGTAGTAGTTTGGGAACGTGTTATTAGACCGATCTTTGAAAAAGTTAAAGTTGGAGTTAAAGCTGTAGGAGATGCTTTTAGAATCGCTAAAGATTTTATTAAGAGACAATGGGACACTCTCTCGGCAATTCTCAAGAAACCAATTGACATAGCTATTAACTTCATCAACAAACAAGTTATTGATAGAGTTAACAAATTCACCTCGCCATTCCATCTTACGATTCCCAAAATCGCCGGAGGCGGTGAAGTCCGAGGTCCGTGGCAGGGTCCGGCCGCAGATAATGTACTAGCAAGAGTTAATCCAAAGGAATACGTACATCAGGTAGCAGCAACGAAGTACTACGGCATTCCGTTCATGAACGCCATTAACCAAAGAATGATCCCAAAGGATCTGCTCCAATCAGCAATACCGGGACTAGCTGGTGGTGGCCGTGTATTCCCACTTCCAGCTGGTTCATGGCGATACGTGCAAGGAACCGCAGGACACGGTTATCCAGCCGTTGACTATGCAGCCGCCGCTGGAACTCCAATTCGTGCAGCTTTGCAAGGATATGCTAGTGTTGTTCGGTTCCTGACAACTTCTTATGGTCGCCATGTTGCTCTTACCCACGCTGGAAATTGGAGCACGTGGTACGCCCATATGAAGAACATTGGAGTCACTGAAGGTCAACAAGTCCATGCGGGTGACCCCATTGGTTCAGTTGACAGCACTGGTAACTCAACTGGCAACCACCTGCACTTTGAAGTTCGCCGGCCAGACGGGCTGCGTGTAGACCCCCAGGCTTGGCTAGAAGGCGCAGCTATGACCGGTGGTGGCAACGTCTTCTCTAGTGCTATCGGCCTTGTACGGCAACTCGCTTCAAAACTCGCAGCAGCAGCGTTCAGACCGATCAAAGCACTAGCTAATAGAATCATTGGTGGCAAGGACGGTAACTTCCGCGGCGTTCTGCAGAACATCGTCGGCCAGGGACTTGATAAAGTAGTTGAATGGATAAGAGGAAAGGAAGACGAAGTAGCGGCTACCGGCGCCGTCGGCGGTAACCTTGGCGCATGGATTCAGCAGGCTATCAAACTTACTGGAGTTCCTGGTAGTTGGGCAGGCGCACTTGCACGCCGTGCGATGTTTGAATCAGGCGGGAATCCAAAGGCCATCAACCTAACTGACTCGAATGCACGCGCTGGACATCCTTCAAAAGGTCTTATGCAAACTATCGATTCTACTTTCAATGCTTACAAGTTACCCGGAATGAATGACATCTGGAATCCAGTACACAACCTAGCCGCAGCAATTCGCTATATCCTCGCCCGTTACGGCTCCATCTCTGCCATTGACCCGCCAGTAAGAGGATATGCAGACGGACTATGGCAAGCACTTAGTGATCAAGTTGCCATGATCCATCGTAATGAAATGATCATACCTGCTGGGCCAGCAGGACAAATTAGACAATCACTTACGCAAGGCGGAGATGGTGCAGGAATTTATGTGGCACCCGGGGCCTTCAATGTCAATATTACTATAGCTGGGAACGTAGAAGATAGACACATTAATGAGATAAAAGAAGTTGTCCACGATGAGCTTTACGACCTTCTAAGAGAACTTAGAACTGGAGGCCGTAGATGACAATCACAACACTACGCCCAACCGGCGCTGAAACAAAGCGCGGACAAATCACTTACTCTTCTGGCACAACAATCGTACCGTTGATTGACGACGAGCCAGCAGTAGATACGTCGTACGTTTCATGTGCTAACGGCTCACAGTGGCCTGAAACAGCGTTTTGGGTAAACCTTCCAGATAACACCCCTGCTCTTTCTGCCAACCAACGTATCAAGCAAGTACGTATCAGAGCTAGAGTTCGCCTTAGTACCGCCGATGGTGGGCGCGCTGCTTCCATTACTGTAGACACTCGCGATGACAGAGATGGTACCGGAACACTAGGCGAAAAGTTTACAACTTCTAACGCCTCAACATTCACTGAGAAGGTAGGAGTCTGGCGCACAAAACCGACGAAGCCTTCCCTGACTGAGCTCAATCAATCAGACCTAAATCATTATCAAATATACTGCAACTTCTTATATACGTGTTGCGCAGGTATCAGGTCTAATCTCCGCGTCTCTGAACTTTACTTAGACATAGATGTTCGCTCACTTGGTACGGTCACCGGCGTCGGCGTTACAGGTAACGACACAAGTAGCCGTCCAACTGTTTCGTGGACATTTAATCCAAACGCAGACAACGACATACAAGCATGGTACTTCGTTAAGATCTTCTCCTCAACCCAGTACACCGCGGCGGGCTTCACCCCCTTCCAAAGCGGAGCTATCTGGGAGTCTCTGTGGCGCGCTGGCAATGCGGACAATATCGTAGTAGAGACAGATTTAGTTGCAGCCGTAACATATCGCGCTTACGTGATAGCAGGGCAGGATTTCAACGGCCAACGGTGGCAAACAGCGTATGCCAACTCGGTCGCGTTCACTATGGGTGGAGCAGTTGTTCCAACTCCACTACTCACTGTAACGCCAGACCCTTCTCTTCCATGGCTACGAAATAAACTTTCCATACGTGGCAACTTCAACATGCTTTCGGCGCAAAATGCTAGTTTCGATGACTCGACGCTCTCAGTGGGCTTATGGACCGCAACCACCAACTGCACGATTGCGCGAAGTACGACGCAAACGGCCTACGGTGCCGGTTCTATGGCCATGACGGCTACTGGCACATCGGACATGACAGCAGATACGCCAAGAGGAATTAGCGGTATCCCTGTTCGCGCTGGCCTGACTTATACATTCATGGCTGAGTTTCGAGCGAATACAACAGCTAGAACTGTACTGGTCAATATCGCGTGGTATAATATTCAAGGTGTAATGCTAAATGGCGGTGCTTACGTAACTGGAGCGACAAAAACAGATAGCAATACTGGCTGGGTACAGTCAACTGGAACCGCCGTTGCACCAACCGGAACCGCTTTTGCTTCGATAATGGTACAGATAGTTTCACCAGTTGTGGTGGGAGAAATCCATTATGTAGATAAAGTCGGACTCTTCCCGGCGTAGGAGTTGAAGTGGGAACACCTGTCATCGCCAACGTGGGCTTCACGACGACGTGGGACCCGCCAAGCAAAGACTTGTTGATGCCAGGCGTTCCAGCCGGAGCGTTACTGGTAGTTTCTGCTGCTTCGGATGAAGGCCACACAGACGCCTACACTGTTACTTCTTCCCCCTCGCTTACATGGACAAAACGTCAAGAGCAGCTTCTTTCAACCTCTGGCTCAGCACTTATAGCCACCGCTTACGCCGCCTCAGCAGGTGACTACACGATAACGGTATCGCGTGTAACAGGTACTAGAAATAGATACGTCACCTACGTCATTACAGGACACGATGAACAGACTTTTGGTGGCGCGTCCGCAAAGGGTGGCTCCGCCTCGGCTAGCGCTCCTAGTGTCAACCTAACGACAACACGGGATAACTCACTTGTAATCGGTGTAGTAGGTGACGACGCAGAGGTTGACGGTTCTGGTCGAGTGTACCGCAACGCACCAGTTGCAGAAGATCTCTACGGCAGCTCTGGTACAGATGGCTACTGGTGGCATCGCGTTCGCGCTACCAGCGGTTCAGCGGTAGCAGAAGGTCTTACCGCGCCCAGCAACATGCGCTGGGGCGAATGTGTCATTGAGATTCGCGGACCTCTTGACAGCCCAAGTGGTACCTCAGTTGGCTGGTCACCGGGTGGATTAATGGGCATCGGCCAAACTATTCTAGAACGCTCATGGTCTACAACTGGTAAACGAAATCTCGTCTCGCCGCAATTGTACGGTGGTGGAGACGTAGAGAAGAGCGCCGCAGGATTTTATCTACAGCCTGGTGCGGTTTCTACCATCTCGTATGATAGGGGTGAGCTCTGGCACGGAGAAGGTTCTATTAGATGGGACGTAAATGAACTTGGCACAAAACTCTATATGGGATGGCCCTCTGCGGCATATAATGATCCAGCTCCACTTTATGCATTAGCGGCAGTTCCAGGGCTCCAGTATACATTCGGAATCTACGCTAAAGCTGATGCCTCATTTAGCACGCAACTCAACTTGCAAACAATTGACAAGGACGGCAATAATGTCGGCTCCTCAACTAATAGTGGAGCTAAGACATTAACTACCTCATGGCAACTCGTAACAGCCACAATAACAGTTCCAGTTACAGGAGTCTATGTTAGACCGCATCTAGACAATACTGCCAGCGTTATAGATCGTCGAGTATGGGTGGATGCTGCGCAATGGGTGCAAGATTCCGTGGCAGATACGACACCATATCGCCCGTCAGGAGCACCGGTAATTTGGACTCAGATTCGTGGCGCCTCGGAAATTGATGACCCAATTATTTCCGCTAATTCGCCAGATGAATTAGCTACTGTCTGGGATGAAGAGGTCCCACCTGGATATACGATAACATATCGCGCAAGAAATGTTCAACCCGAAACAACTACGAGTCCAAAATTGGGTTCTGCCTCAACTCCTTATATACAGACTATGCTAAGTCCACCGGGGCAAGGAATCTGGGTTTTGAAGGATTTGCATAGTGTTATTGATTATATGCAAGTTTACATAATCGAAATCAGTGAGGAACAGCACACAGAGGCTACTACCTATTTCCCTATTAGACCGATCTCCTCTACCCTAATAGGGCAAAGACCAGTAGTAATTTCAGATTTCATCGGAGGACATGACGGGTCATTGACTATAGTGGCTAGAGGGTTTGAGGAATGGGACAGACTACAGAGGCTTCTCGCTGCCACACAAACTCTATGGATAGTTTTTCCAGACTTCGGTGCGCGTTATATCTCTATCACTAGTCGTACTTGGGGGCGGAGGCATTTCTTCCCTGGAGAATGTGAAGGTTTGGACGGATGGTTGCGAACAGTAACGCTTAGCTTCCTAGAAGTTGATAGGCCGTCGGTATGATAAGAGCGAGATATGTGGCCTACTTCTGAGAGATTCAAAAGCGCTATTAAAGGAAATCATAACGTAGCAATCAAAGCAGAAGTTCTGCAAGACGGCGTTGTGATATATGATTTAACCGAAGCCGGCGTGGTGATAGACGGAAGCGTTTCCGCTTCACACTCCGCAACAGAACGCACAGGTGGAATTTCTTTAATAGATCGCGATAGAAGTTTGACGCCCACTGATATAGATGATCTACTTGTACCAGGTGGAAATGAAATAAGACTATGGAGAGGAGTTTACTTCTCTGATGCCACAGAACAAGATAGGAGGGATGAAACAGATAAAGAGTTAATTCCCCTTGGAACCTTTCGTTTTACAAATGTAGCAGCTTCACCACCTAGTATTACGATCCATGAAATGTATGATAGATCCTGGGTCGTTTCTGGTGAGAAATTTGAAAATGTTACAACTATTGCGGCAGGAACCTTACTTACTGAAGCAATAGAGTCTCTTCTTAAGAAGGCTATGCCATCTGTTGAAACTAACTTTCCAGATACAGATGAAACAACACTCGCAATGATATTTGAAGCAGAATCTGACCCATGGGAAATTTGCCAACTTCTTGCGGCTAACTTAGGTATGCGCCTATTCTTTAATCAAATGGGCGTATGTGTAATGACCCAAGAAGCTGAACCAGATATTGATCCAGTTGTATGGAGTTTTGATAACACGAGTATAGAAGATCCAAGTATAGCAATAGGACACCCAGAATTTGATTGGCAAGGAACCAGTTTCAACAAAATAATAGTGATCGCAGAAAATTCCAATCTTGCTACACCATTACGCGCTGTAGCAACAGACTCAGATCCAAAGAGTATCACTAAGTATGGTGGAAAATATGGCCGCCGCCTCGCTCCAATTATTCGCGACGAGAAAATCGCAACTCAAGCGCAGGCTAACGCTAGGGCCAAGAAGGAACTCCAACAACAACTAGGTTTAGTACAGCAACTTTCAATTAACTCCCTAGTAAACCCAGCATTTGAGATTGATGACTTGGTAGAGATCGTTTATGAAGACGGAGATATCTCTATTTCCCAAGTTCATATAATAGATAACTTCCAAGTACCTATCAGAGCTTCAAGTTCCATGAAACTTCAAACTAGAATAAGACAGGTGGTGACACTAGAATGACCAATCCCCAGCTCCATGACCCGCGCCATATAGAATCTAGTATTAGAGAATGTAATAGACAACTTACCAATGAAATAATGTTTGAGAAGCAATGGCCTACCCTGCGCGGCGTGCAACTTAGGCAAGGAATCGTGCAAGCCGTTGACAGCACGTTGCGTCAATGCTCAATCTACCTGGGTGGAGATACGGACGTTCAGATCAACGGCGTGCCTGTACTGACATCATATGTTCCAGTTATAGGTGACAACGTGTGGCTGCTACAGAACGGTTCGGACCTCATCGCGATCGGTACGGTTAGTATTGCCGGACCAAATTTCTATGCCGAGCGAAAGACGTACGCGACTGGCCCGGAAACAACTACCTCTGCCTCATTCGTTCAAATAACGTCTGGTTCGCCTAGCATTTCTTTTACCAAGAGATGGGACGACACTGAGCTGAGACTTTCTCTCCTAACAACGTGCTACGTCTCTATCGCCGCCGCCACTGAAGTAGAGCTAGGTATTAATGTCGGAGGAACAGACAAAGCCATCACCTCATTCTACTTCAACAACGTTGGTGAGCACTTGACTATGGGCGGTGAGATCAGACACACGGTCGGCGGTGGCCCGATCGCTGGAACATATACCTGCGTTCCAGTCTGGCGACGAAAAAGCGGTACTGGAACAATAACCAGAAACGAAGGAGACGCGATGTTCTTTGCGGTAGAGGAGATGATGCAGACATGACAATTTCGCTTCAAGAACAGAGTTACCTAGCTAACAAAGACGAAGTCTTTCGCAGTCGTATCGCTTCAGCACTTACTGATCAGGCAGTGACTAAATATCAAGCAACACCGCTACCTGACGCGAACGATCAGGCCAAACGTATGGCTTTCATTATTGATATCATCCAAGATATCAATAGAGTTCTTACGCCATATGCGCGAGTATTAGTAACTCGTGCGGCGATCGAAAATGCTGCAAATATCGATGCAATTACAGACGCCAATATTGAAGCTGCAATGGGCGGCATCTTTGATGACTTCGCCAAGATCATTAAAACACCACCGCCAACGGTGACTTAAAATGCAAGACGACTTTAGTTTCCTACCCGTTAATGAATCTATTTTCACTGACATTTCACAAGCACTAGCCTTTGCGCGAGCAGAGCATCTTTCTCGATCACGTGACTGGACAGGAATGTGTTTAGCCTTCTCTCGTTCTTGCTGGCAAGTTCCACCTCTGTATGGAAACGCTACGGAAGGGTGGATGGCAACTAAGAATCGTGGGACCGGTACTTCCCCACCTGGAGCATTAGAATGGTGGACGGGAGGATCAAGAGGATATGGGCATGTTGCCTTATCCGCTGGATCAGAAGAAATATGGACTTCGGATTTAATTCGCCAAGGGCAAATAGACTTAGCTCAGAGAAGTATTGTTTCCCAAAAATGGGGACTAAGTTATGCTGGCTGGTCTAGAGACATCAATGAAGTAAAGGTTTTAGATTCACTTTCTCAGGAGACCACCATGATTGAAGGATGCGATTATTCTTATGCACGCCCTAATCTTTCATGCTTATTTTCTCCTCCATACAACATGCGTTTTGTCGTTAGATACGTACAGAATAGACCGATAGAAAAAAATATGACGGCCGCTGAGACCAAGAGCCTCGCTGCTGCCGGTTTCTCAATTGTAACGGTTTGCCAACAAGGAACTTCCCCAATGCTGGACGGCCGTAATCGTGGAATTGAACTAGCAACTGGAGCATTAAAAGAAGCAACCACATGTGGGATGCCAGCAGGACGCCCGATCTACTTTGCACTAGATATCGACCCAAATGCTTTTACCACTACACAATGGACTGCCTGTAAAGAATTTCTAGGCGGCGCTGCAACCGTTATCGGTCTTCGTAACGTTGGAGTTTACGGAGCAAGAAAAGCGATTGACATACTTTGTCCAGGCTGGGCACCGTGGGGATGGCAAACATACGCTTGGTCGGGTAACGTTTGGTCTGTAAAGGCACAACTTCAACAATATAAGAATAATGTAACTATATGTAATGAAAACATAGATCATGACAGAGCAACTGTTACTGATTATGGGCAATGGAAACCAGGGCAGGCAGTCCCAGATACTATCCGCCAATTAAATGAACAAGACAAAACTTTTCTTCTAGGTCCATTCGCTCAGGCGGTGAGATTTTAGTGGAGGAAATAACAGAAATCTCTGGACCGGCAGCTTGTTGGGCTGGTGAGCAAGACACTAGTGGACAAAGGCCAATCGGTCTAGAAGCAGTCACCACCGGAATCGCCTATCCCAAAGCGAACAGAACAGCCCAATGGTACGCAGGTTCTTACCCTGGTATCTACATGGGCGGTATAGAGAAGGTCCTCTTACATACTACCGAAACCGGAACTTGGCCCGGTTACGGTGGTGGCGCTTCCATGCCAAACCTTACTTTCTTTCCTAAGACATTGGAATGGAGGCAACATCAATGGTGTGACTGGAGCGCCAGAGCATTGCGCGACCCAACCAGTACAGTTGTTCAAGAAAATCGTGATAAAGTTTGTCAAATAGAAATTATAGCCTGTTCAGATCTAGCATGGGCAGACAAATACGGATATCTCAGAGTTACAAGAATCTCAGACGCAGCGATAAAGGAGTTAGGAACTTTCATCCGTTGGACGAATATCACTTTTGGAGTGCCACTAGTGAAAGCTCCGATATGGCTTTCGTATCCTTCCTCTGCTGGTGACAGCGCAGCTCGTATGAGTGGTCCAACCTTTGACGCATTTCGTGGCGTCTGCGGCCATATGCACGCTAGTGGAAATACTCATGGCGACCCAGACTCTATTCCAATTGATAAAATAATGGCAGCGGCTGGAGCGACTCCAATTCCTCCCTCCACTTTTACACTAACCACAGCCGATCAAATATGGTTAACGACAAACTTTGCTCGATCAGTTAATGGATAGGAGAGAAAGATGACAACCCCCGGTACTCTTACTGAAACTGACAAGAATTGGATGCTAACAGTTCTTGTCCAAGCAATAAGGAGAGAAATGACTAGAATAGTAAGCGTGAATGTCGCTGGTTCTGCCAGTCAATATGTGGTTGGTCCTGGACTTTTCTGGCACATACCAAGCGGTGCCTCATTGGCCGTATTACGCAAAGTAGGAATTCTTCCGTCAACAACAATTGCACTAACACAGGCAGAATTTGACCTATTGAAAAGCATGGCAGAAGGTACCAATCCTCTATCCCCTACTACTCCATTCCAATCAGCAGCCGTTAGAACCTATGCTCAAGCGCTTTTCCAAAATCCCACCCTTACTGGTCTTTCTAGCCGATATCTACTAGAGCTTCTATGGAGTCGTGTTCTTGGAGAAATCGGTGTTGACTTTGCAGAGGACTCTGCTAAGGCGATGACCGCCATTACAGAACTGCAGGCAAGGCCTTTGGCTGATATAGATGAAACTGCACTTGCAACAGCCCTCATATCGGCTGGTCTTGGTGAATTAGATGAAGTAGAGCTTGCCCGTATCGCGAATGCAGCGGCAAATGAGCTAGACCGTAGAGAGCGGGAACGTCTCGGCCCATCGCCCACTCCTCCAGCCGCCCCAACTCAAACAATAGAGACAGAGACTGGAGCAGGAGCTGCCGAATGAGAGTACTTATAACAGGCGGGGCCGGTTTCGCAGGTCACCACCTAGTTGAGCATCTCCTTACTACAACTGACTGGGAAATTGTTGTCCTTGATTCACTAACATACGCCGGTAAGATTGATAGGTTAGTTGACTGTGAGGGATACGATCCAACACGAGTTTCTGTGATATGGCATGATCTTCGCGCACCATTAGACGTCGGTCTTGACAGATCACTTGGTGAAATAACCGCTGTACTACATCTCGCTTCGGCTAGCCATGTAGATAGATCGATAACAGAACCAGTTTATTTCATTCAAAATAACGTTTTCGCAACTTTGAACCTGCTAGAATGGGCAAGGACCAGACCAGAACTCACTCACTTCATTCAGGTTAGTACCGATGAGATATACGGACCGTCACCGGAAGGAGAAGCCCATAGCGAATGGGACCCTCATCTACCATCAAATCCGTACTCAGCTAGTAAAGCGTGTCAAGAGGATATAACGATTGCATGGTGGCGTACATTCGGTGTTCCTGTCGTTATAACTAATACGATGAACATGTTTGGGCAACGCCAATTCCCTGAAAAATTCGTCCCAATGGCTATCAAGAAAATTCTTAACGATGAACCAGTTCCTATCCATGCTAAGTTTGATCGTCGAGCTGATACTTGGATTTCAAGTTCACGACACTGGCTGCATGCAAGAAATCACGCGGACGCTTTGAAGTGGATCTTAGAGAATGAAAGAGCAGCCATGTTTCCTTATTGCGAACAACCAGATCGCTGGAATATTGTTGGAGAAGAACATACTGCGGGCGAAATAGCTCAATTAATTGCAACAGTACTTGGGCGAGAAGGTGTAGGTGAGTTTGTCGACTACCACACATTACGTCCCGGCCACGACCACAGGTACGCTTTAGACGGCTCAAAACTCCGTGACGCCGGTTGGGAACCCCCAGTTGATTTCCATAAGTCATTGGAGCAAACTGTTCAATGGACAGCAAGATTTCCACAATGGTTAGAGTCTTGATTGGAGTAGCAAATGAAACGTTTCTTTGCGGTAGCTATAATAGTTACGACCGCATTGATAATTGGAAGCATGACACCCGCTCAAGCAACACACGCTTGGGGGAATTATCATTGGGCAAGATCCTCCAATCCATTCGTTGTGTCATTGGTAGATCAGACCACATATAATGCAGAGTTAATTCAGGCATCAAGTAATTGGTCGCAATCTGCCATACTCGACACGGCAATCGTCTCTTCGTGTAGTAAGCGCTGTGTGTCTGTTCAGAACGGTTCATATGGACTTACTGGCTGGATAGGACTTGCCACGATTTTTATTGATCCACAAACGAGCCATATCTATAGCGGAACCGTCAAGTTGAATGACACCTATCTGGTTACCCGCTCTGCTTCAGAACAATGGCCTATATATGTTATGTGCCAAGAGATAGGGCATACACTTGGATTAGACCACCAGGACACGGGTTTCAGAAATTCTAATCTTGGTACCTGCATGGACTATACGAATAATCCGGCACGCGATGACGGAGTTGGTAATAATCTGCGACCTAACGCACATGACTATGAAGAGCTTGGTATAATTTATCAGCATCTTGATCGTCGTGGCCGAGGGCATGGCCAGCCGGCGAGCATCACATATATTATCCCTGCTCCATAGAGTCATAGTATGAAAAATTATGCGATAATCCTAACCCACAATAGACCAACCCTGCTCTATCAGTGCGTACAATCAATCATTGATCAAGTTGACATGGTCATCATAGTAGACAACGCAAGCAATCCATCCGTGAATATTCTTCAAAGCGGTATAGAAGTTATTCGCGATCCTGAGCAACCTCCCAATATCGCAAAGATGTGGAATCAGCAAATTAATAGAATAGCAGAGCAAAACTCGCTCGAAGAAATGTGGAACATAGCTTTACTGTGTGATGATACAATAATTCCACCGTATTGGTATATCAAGGTCTCTACAGCAATGAGAGACGTTGGAGTTTCAGCGGCCTCAACGCACAGTTATGCACCAATTAGTTCTTCATATCGACTAACTTCCTTAACCAATGGCGCAGATAGAATGTGTCCTTGGGCATTTATGATAGCCGGTGAAAGCAGACTGCGTGCTGATGAATCATTGCATTGGTGGTATTGTGATACAGACTTGGACTGGCAAGCCCGCGTTAATGGAGGAACATTAATCGTTGACGGACCAATTGTTCCGAATGAGAGAATTGGTGAATACACGCAAAGGCCAGAGCTTAGCCTCCAGGCTAAAGAAGATGAAAGAACCTTCTACGCAAAGTGGTTCGGAAAGTGAGAAGCGACATCAATGTTGTCTACGGCTGCTGCACTGGTGATTGGGAAAAATTCCAGCGCAATGTAATTTCGCGAGTTCAAAACCGTCGGATAATCGCCACAAGTGGACACACTGGAATTGTTGCACCTTACAACATGATTCTTGATGCAGTAGTTGATTGGAATCTAGACGCACTGATTTTACTCCACGATGATTTAGAACTAACTGATCCTGACGGTGAAGAAAAACTCATAAATGCACTAGCTGATCCCCAAGTTGCACTTGCTGGTGTAGCAGGAGGAGGGGGAGGATCCCTATACTGGTGGGATCACTCACCAATCGGGCACCAATTAACAGACGTTACAAATATCGATTTTGGTACACGGGAGGGAGAAGTAACCCTCGTTGAAGGTAGTATTATGGCCTTATCTCCGTGGTTAATTCGCAATCTCCGGTTTGACAGTATCTTTACTGGCTTTCATGGATATGATGAAATAGGTATGCAAATTCGTTCCCATGGCAAGAAATCCGTGGTAGTAGACGTTGATACACATCATCATAATCCAACGGGTTACTCCTCACCAGAGAGTGCAGAAATGTGCCGTCTAGCCAATCAACTCTATAAGGAAAAATGGGGATTACCGTGACAGATGTGCCATGGACGAAATTCACTTATTCCCTTTCAGACTTCCCATTTCCTGATATGGTTGCCACTTCTATCTATACAGAAGACTTGACTGCACTTTCTTTAAAAAAGACTAAAAACACATGGCAAACAGATCAGCAGAGCCCTTGGCATGATTTGTTTTATCAAAAGTTTAATTCATGGCAAGAAACATACATTCAATTCATACGAGAGGAGATAAGTCCATTAATAGGTGAGCCATACTACTATCAAAAAGTACCAACATTTCGTATCCATTTACCAGATAATATTGCAGTAGGTGAATTTCATACGGATGCGATGTATCACCATCCATTAGGAGAAGAGTCATTCTGGCTACCATTGACAGAAGCTTATGACACATGTAGTTTATGGATTGAGGACGACGAGAAAAATTTTCGCTCTGTAAAGGCTTCTCCTGGAGAAGTGATTCGATTTTCAGCAGTAACACGATTGCACGGTAATAAAATCAATATTGAAGGACGTTCTCGTGTCAGCTTTGATTTTAGATGTTTGCCAGTGAGACTTCTTCCGAAAGAAAAGGGAAAAACCACCATGCATACAAAGTTGAAATTTTCTCCAGGCGGTTATTATTCATCAGAGGTTATAGGATGAAACTTAATCTTGGAAGCGGTGATAGGTATGAAGATGGCTGGATTAACGTAGATCATGGATATATAGGAAAGAAAGATCAACGAGTTAATTTAGCAGGGCCATTACCATGGGAAAAAGAAAGCGTGTCGTACGTATATGCCGGTCACTTACTAGAGCACTTAACGAAAAAGGAATGTCTAGAGCTCCTGACCAACTTATTACCACTGATGATAAACGGTGGAAAATTAATGATCGTGGGACCAGACATAGAAAAAGCAAGAGAGATGATGGAAGCTGGGACATTTGACTATACCTATCATTCTCTAAATTCGTTACTCTATGGCGGACATAGATGGGAGGGAGACGATCATAAGTGGGAGACGAATGAGAAAGAGATAACTGAGCTCTTGACTATAGCTGGATGGAGTGAGATTCAAAGTATAGGAATAAGTAATGTGGGTGTAGAATGGCCTGTAGCAGATAGAGCTCCGCAATGGCAGTATGCCATTCTAGCTAGAAAGGGAAAGGAGAAAGAATTAGATGAAACGTGAAAACTGTGGCGCTTGCGGCTCTGATAAGCTAGATATCTTCTTAGATCTTGGCAATTCTCCGCTTGCTGACGCTTATACTGCAACAGCCTATGAAGAAAGTGAACTATTTCCTTTACAGCTAGCAGTTTGTACTGATTGTCTATTAGTACAACTAGTGGAAGTTGTAGCCCCAGAGATCCTGTTTGGCAGAGGATACTCTTTTTACTCCTCTGCCTCCCCTCCACTTTCTGCCTATAATGCTCTTTACGCATGGAAAATATTGAGCACATACAAAATCCAAGCCAAACAACTCACCGTAGAGATTGGCTGCAATGATGGAGATCTATTAAGTCACTTCGCGAAAAGTAACTGCAAGACACTCGGAATTGATCCTGCAGAAGGACCGGCTAAGGTGGCTAGAGAGAGGGGGCTTGAAGTCCTTGTTAGTTCTTTTGATGTTAATATGGCAAGAGAGATCAAGGCGGAGCGGGGTCCAGTCGGTGTTATCATTGCAAATCATGTACTAGCTCACGTTGAAAACGTTTCGGAAGTACTAGAGGGAATTAAGCTCCTGCTCGCAAGGAATGGAGTAGCTTATATAGAGGTCCAGTATCTACCCGATTTATTGGTCAATAACTCCTTTGATATGGTTTATCACGAGCATCGTAACTTTTTCACCCTGCATAGTTTAGAAAATGCAGCAAAGCAATGGGGATTACGAATCCTTTCTGCTAAGTTAACCAATCGTCAAGCTGGTTCACTTAGAGTAGTGTTGACGCATACTAATAATTTCTTAGCTTCCTCCCCCCTTTATAAAAAAGAGGATCTCCTCCGATCTGAAGAATGGCTACAATCCCCAAATGCCTACATCGGCCTTCAAGGCCGAGCCGATCGAATCAGAGAAAGACTTCTCGACTTGGTCTATAATGCAGACAGGCCAATGATTGGATACGGTGCTCCAGCCAAAGCTACTACATTATTGAATTTCTGTGGAATTAATTTCAGCAGCTTCGAGAGAGTCATAGATGCCACTCCGGCAAAACAAGGGCGCTTTATCCCAGGCACGGGAATACAAATCGTTTCACCTGAAAATGGAAAAAGAGAAATGGAAAAAGCGAGGACGATACTATTACTTTCATGGAATTATGCGTCCCAAATCATGCAAAATCATATCACACATGCAGTAAGTGGAGGAAAATGGATACTACCTTTCCCGGCCCCAATGGTTTTCTAATGGTATAATAGTTTCATGGCGCAGGAGGCACAGTAATGTCTATTTTACCCTATCTCAAAGCATTTGCCGGTGGAACTTTAGCAGGACTAACAACGCTCGGCACAACAATGGTAGAAAGCAGCGCCGGGGGAAGTAGTATTGTCGGCTCAGAATGGGTGGGTATAGCCGTTGCTGCATTAGGTACTTTTCTCGGCGTTCTAGCGATTCCAAATATAACAAATAAAGAGGAGACGAGTTCATTTGAGGGCAAAGAGTAGCGTGCATCTTGCAATGTGTGTCATAGGTCAAGAGTGGTCATCGTACTGTCAATGCGATGGACCTTGTTGTGAAAAGCAATGGAAACCAAGACTAGAAGGGCACACATTAGGAATCTGCGTTTGCAGGCATTGCCCATGCGAATCAGCGGCTAGGGCAAATAGAATGGGAGTTTATGGCCTAAGAGGAAAATTTTGATGACTGGCATCGGAGAACACGGAGCTTTAGGGCGGCGTGAACCAACCGATTGGCGTCACGTAGAGCGATTTCCTTTATTTCAACTCTCTCTTGCAGAACGCCCTAAGGGCGTACCTAGCGCAATTGGTATCAATTGGTATACAGAATTTGATAGACCCACTGAGGGAAATGACGGTAGATGGAGAATAGCCCAAGACGCTAGACTTACTTCCATACGTGGCGGGCATTGCATCTGCGTCTTACCGAATAGGTTTCGAGAGTATCCTACATGGTGGAAATTCTATAATCAGGGACACGAAGGAAGTTGTGTGGGTTTCGGAGTGAGCCGCATGATGACCAATATTAATCGGTCTCTATACAACGCCCGTTGGCTTTATCAACAAGCCCAGTTAGTGGACGAATGGGCAGACACGCCGCCAGCAGAAGGAACTTCTGTAAGAGCAGGGCTTGATGTCTTGCGTTCAGTTGGAAATAGACGATTTAATCGCGGTAAACTATACGAGGCAGACATTTCTGAAGGAATTTCAGCTAATAGATGGGCAACTTCACTGCAAGATTGGCTCAACGTTCTTGATCGCCCTAGCGCATACGAGGTACCATTTGTGAATTCTTGGGGGATTAGGTTTCCTCACATAACATGGGTCCCGGTTGAGGTAATTGAGCGCCTAATGAATGAAGGCGGAGAATTCAGTGTCGTCACGGATAGATAAGAGGGAGGAGGAATTATGAGACGCTCTATTTTCCTGACCTTTTCAATCTCACTAATAGCGGTGATCACATTCTTAGCCGCACCAAGAACGTCAACTCCTACGAGTTGGGCTGTGGTAAACCTTGACGGTTCATTGGCCCGAGGGAGAGACGCTGTTTCAAGTGCTCAACTCGGAGTCGACGGTCAATACGAAGTAGTGTTCAATCGGGACGTTTCCCAATGCGCGTATGTCGCTAACGGTGGGGAGGCTACTACTATCGGTCCCGACGACGCGATCGTGCTCACAGTAGCACCCCGAGAGGGGAATCCTTCCGCTGTCTTTATTCAGGAGTGGGACGGGGTACTTGCCCGCGACTCGTACTCCTCCGGTTTTCACTTAGTCGTTACCTGCTAAAAATTAAGAGTCGTTATAATGACGAAGCGAATACGTTTTGTAATGGCCATTATGGTTGTACTGACTGCCTTCTTCGCGTTCACCATTAATAAAGCGAATAGTGAGACTCCCCCTCCAAAACTCGGCATTTGGCAGAACCCACCTTATCTCAGTGGCACTTGGTTACAGAAACAAACAGCAGCGGAATCACAATTTGGCGCGTTCGCTGGGCATTGGCGACAGTTCAAACCGCCCTCATCGAATGGGCAGTTGTCATCTGACGAAGAGTGGGCACTCAATAATGGGAAGAGACTGTTTAGCAACTGGAAGGTCGCTGGAAGTCTAACCTGGGCACAAACAGCGGCAGGTGCCAGGGATTCGGCTATCGTGGCTGCCGCACAAGATTGGGCCGCGACGTGTGAAGACAACGGCGAGTGTTGGATCACATTCCATCACGAGCCGGAAAATGACATTGGAAGCTCTGGCTCAGGTATGACAGCCGTAGACTATCGTAATATGCTTCAACACGTTGTGCCTCTGTGGCGTACGTACGCATCAGAAGTGAAGGTTGTATGGACAATGATGGGATACGAGGGGCACCGGCCCTTATATCCCATCTTATACCCTGGCGACGGCTATGTAGACTACATCGGCCACGATCCATATATCAACGCAACAGAGAATCCGTTGAACCTAGCCAATAAGATGATAACTAGATCGCAGTGGTTCACTACCAATATTTCTTCCACCAAGCCTTATGTGATCGCCGAGTGGGGTACTGATCTCAAGTATGGCCGCGGAACAGTTCAACACCGCACAGATGCAATCAACGAAGTAACTCGCCTTCTACCAGAGCTCTCTTCTGTTGGAATTATTGAGCTAGATCATTTCAATGCACGGGATCATTACCTCTCGACCCCCGATCTCTCGGGCGCGGACTCCGCGGCGTTCAAGGCACTCAAGAACGCTACTGAAATTGTTGCTCCTACTCCCACAGTTACGGCTACCCCATGCCCTTAGAACCTGTAGAATTTTGCTGGACACATTGGGAATGGCTCGATAATGATATGCACGAGAAGACAACCTTATGTGACATCGACCTTATTTCACGTTCAACTGCTTCTGTCTCCATGTTAAGAAAAATTAATGACGTTCCAATAAGAGACGAACTACTTTAGGAGTGAAATGAAGAAAATAATCGCAATAGTAACTTCCATTGTTCTTGCTCTCATTGCTATATTCACATTTGCTACACCTGCGAGCGCATCAACAACCTATACTCACAAATACAAGATCTACGGAACATACTATGGAGACAATAACGTTGAACTTTACATATGGGTACAATACAAGATAAGCAATGATCGGACTGTTGACTGGTATGGATTAACTCAAGCATGCTCGAATTACGCAGGAAACATTATGGGTTGGCTACATAACAATAGCGGCGACGTTAGTGGAACAGGTTACGGTCTTCAAGGTCCTCCACCATGCAGCAACCCGCAAGTATTAGATACAGATAATCGCAATTTTACAGCAAGCTCAAATCCTGGTTGGTCTCAATATTGGCGTCCAGCAGGAACTCCTGAATCCCAGCCATCATGCAACTACTTTGTGAGATTTAATGATGGATGGATCATAAGATGGGATCCTACCCCATCATGGTGTCACGTCCAACAGATCTATTAATCTAGAGAGGGAAATAAGATCAAAGGTATGTTGCGGCGGGCTGAGAGGACTAGAAGAAGGCTCTTCTCAGTTCCGTTCGCGACTGCAATTGCATGCATCGGGATAAATAACGGACTTACTGTTTTCATTTCAAAACGTTCAGTGGTTTCTGCAGCCCTCCCAACCTTTTTCCAATCTCTGTGGGCCATTTTCTATATAATTGCTGGTATAATGATCCTAATTGGAATCGGAATGGGGGCAAGAAACATTGAAGCTGCTGGCTGTATTGCCTTTTGCGGCGGATCTCTCATCAATGCACTGGCTGTTGCGGATGTCTTAGGTTGGACCAGTTGGAACTCAATTTGTGTATTGCTTCTATTTTCTATTTTCTCGTTCATACGCGCAATGAACATAATGCAAGGGAAGGTTCTCGTATTGCTGAAGGTGGTAAACGGAGATGGAGATGATTTCTCTTCTACTCCTCGCCACTAGCTCGGGAAATGGTCTAAACACAACCGTTCTCAGTATTTTGGTTTCCTTAATTATCGGTCTATTTGGTGGCGGGTCATTGGTTGCATTACTAAAAGTCAAAGTTGACAAGAATCAAATAGTGATTTCAGCAGCACAGGGGGCCGTCATCATACAGTCAGGGGTTATCGACGACTTACAAGAAGAACTTTCTCGCATCAAAGTTAACCTAACAGAATGTCTTAATGAATTACACAAAGCAGAAAAAGAGATCAACCTCTTAAACAATAGTCTATACAAGGCAGAGCATGAGATTCAGGTTCTTCAACACCAGGTTACAGTTCTAGGTGGCGGACGATGAAACTCATTGACTCTTTCTTCCGACTCTTTAGAGGTAGATTTCTTCCCCTACCTATTATTTCTAAGACGTTCTGGTACTATGAGGTCGGGGACGTAATCGTAGTCAAGACCAATGGAAAAGAGATAAAGTGCCGCATTGTTCACATGGCCCATGCTCCCGAAGCTGAAGAAATTGGGCCATTGCTCGTTATACCACCAGGAAGATGGTTTCTAATTTTAGAGTCAATAGAGAAAGAGAAAGAGAAAGAGGAAAAGAATAGCTAATGTGGGAATATAGGGCCTCGGTGCTTTCTGTCGTTGACGGCGACACACTTCGTACGTTATGGGATCAGGGCCGCCATACTTACGGGCAAGAAGATGTTAGACTTTTGGATGTATGGGCACCAGAGCTACGCGAACCGGGAGGGCCAGAGACTAAGGAATTTGTTTCTTCTTGGTGTGCAGAGGCAGCTCGTGCAAACTTTCCATTAACCCTACGATGGCCTATTCTTATACACACAGAAATTAATTCTCTCGTAGAGCCAGAGGAGAAACGAACTTTTACTAGATACGTTGCAGATGTTTGGTTTATTGACAAGTCACGACATCTAAATGCAGATGTTCGTACCTTTTTACTTTCACACCCAGAATGGGGAAAAGGGGCATGACAGAAGAAAATAGACAAAGATATCTCAAAGCCGTACACGCTATGCAGTCTGGCGTAGCAATGAAAAAGGGACTCATGCATGGGGAGACGGATACGAAACATCTTCGTGTTGGCGTCAACTCAGCAATGTGTGACCATGCGGCGCTAGTACGGCTTCTCATGGAAAAAGGAATACTTACAAAAGAAGAATATACTAAAGCTGTAGCGGATGAAATGGAGAGAGAAGTGGAAAGATATAAGAAAGAGTTGAAAGAACTACTAGGAGCAGAGGTAAATCTCGCATGAACGGTAGAACTACGGCAGATGTGTTGATAACAGAAATTGAGAAACTACAAATTCTTTTGGCCAACGAAAAGGAAGAGAGGGAGAGAGTAGAGGCTCTTCTACAAGAGGCGGAAGAAGAGAGGGAGGGGGTAATTGACCGCACAAACGCTATTTATCTAAGGATTCATAATAGATACCATGAGAACGTTGCGATTGCAAAGCGGCTAACAGAGACCCTACCGCGTACTAGCCATAAACTAATTGCCTCTGAGACCCGTGTAGCCGTATTAGCCGATGTTTTAGGTGATCTTAAGGAGTTTTATGAGGGGTAAAATTCCAGATAAGGGCGATATTCTCACTGCTAGCTTTCCAACTGGCCTACAACTCCATTTCATTATCTACAATGTAATTGACCGAGGAGACAGTTGGACAATGGGAATTATCAGTGACCCGGAGAATGACGAAAATTTTAATAGCAAGAACGACCTCAAATTAGGTGCATTAAAACATATCGAGAATGGATTATGGTCTGCAGAGATTTGTGAATGAGAGAAAAGAGAGAAAAACTAATGGAGATTATGGGGAAGGTAGGAGATGAAGAGATGAAGGCTATTTCCTCTGCGAGAAAAGCTGTTATGGAAGCCTGGGTCTGTCCGTTATGTGATCACGAACATTTTGCTTTTCGCTGCGAAGAATACATTGACGGATACGGGGCGCCAGAGCAGTACTGCCACTGTCCGCCTAGATTTGTTGAGGGCTCATGAAGCTAAGGGCGAAAGACTTTAGCGTAACTGTAGTGATCCCTACGATTCCTGGCCGGGAAGAGAGACTTAAAGAGGCCCTAGAGTCTGTCTACGCCCAAACTCTTTCGCCTAATGATGTTGTCGTCTATAACGACGTACAGCGGCGAGGAGCTTGGTACGCGAGAAATTCTGCCTTACTCTCTGTAAAGACTTCATTTGTGGCGTATTTAGATGATGATGATAAATTCCTACCTGACCATTTAGAAACTTTAATTGGTACAGCCAAACTTCGCACCGATGCTGACATGGTCTATTCCTACATGGAGATTATGGGATACTCACGGGATCCGCTAGCTTGTCCCGTTAATGGAAAACTCGTTCTTCCTCTCGGCGTTCCTTTTGGGAAAGAGCAAGAATTCCATCTGCGCTTCGTCGGTAACTTCATACCGGTCACATATCTCGTAAAAACGAATTACTGCCGTCTCGTTGGCGGTATGCCAGAGCCTTACTCTGCTGAATGGCCTAGATGCTGTGAAGATTGGGGCTTCCTAATTAGACTCTTAGACGCCGGTGCTAAATTCGTTCATATTCCGCGTCGTACGTGGATTTACAACGTTCACTCGGACAATACTGGTGGTGGCTTCGCAGGACCAGACACCTTAATTTCGGATATGTAAGAAGAGAGGAAATGAGTTGAAAGAAGAGAACTCTTCTAAGACTAAAAAGTGCAATATATGTGAAGCAATAAAAAATCTTGACGAGTATTACTTAATCAGTGGTACTCAAAAAACTAGAAGTGAGTGCAAAAAATGTAGTATTTCTCATGATAGAGAATACAGTAAAAAAGTTCGAAAAAAATATCCACTTCTTGAAGCCGAAAGAAGATTATTAAATAGAAAAAATACTGCAGATAAGGTTTTCTCACACTACGGAGAATTCTGCATTTGCTGCAATGAGAATAATAGGATTTTTCTTACTATAGATCATATGGAAAACAACGGCCACGAGCACAGGAAAGAAATACGAGGAAATGGTTTGGGGCATAATTTTTATTTATGGTTAATAAGGAATAACTTCCCAAATGAGTTTCAGACATTGTGTAGAAATTGTAATTGGGGAAAGTTTAGAAACTATGGAGTTTGCCCCCATGAGGAAACGCTATGAAAGATACTGTAACAGTTGTAATACCTACCATCCCTCCAAGGACTAGACTTTTAGGTAGGGCCTTACTATCAGTTCTCAAACAGACTCATCCCTCTGATGCAATTTCTATCTCTATTGATAATGAACGGATTGGAGCTGCTGCGAATCGTAACAAAGCTTTAATGACAGTCAAAACAAAATGGACTTGTTTTTTAGACGATGATGATGAACTTTATAATTTTCATATAGAGAACTTATTGCATGCAGTTATTGATGGTAATTTCGATTTATGTTACCCTTGGTTCGACATCAATGGGCCGGAGTCTGGGATTCGGGATCCTTGGGGCGCAGAAGGGAAACTTTTTGATCCTATTCGTATTCGCACTGAAACTTATATCCCAATTACAGTACTAGTACGGACCTCCTTGATCCAAGACGTCGGCGGTTTTGTGCCTCTGGGGCCTCCCTCTAATCCCTGCGAAGATCGAGGAGGCTGGATACGGCTACTAGATGCAGGGGCTAAGTTCGTGCACTTACCTCTGCGTACCTGGAATTGGAATTGGTGGGAAGGCAATACTTCAGGGCGCGCCGACGTGTGGTAAGGTTCTTTTACTTTGTCTCTTGGAGGTTGATATGCTCTACGCACCTTATACGGTAGCCGTACAACTAGCTGAAAGAATCTCTGCACTAGAGGGGGGAATTCGTGAGCTGGGGGTCTCTCTTGACGAGATTGAGAAGCGAATAGAAAAGATGGCAGAATGGGCAGAAAAATTAGAGAAAGAAAGGGCTCAGGGTCTGTTAAATGTCTCCCCTTCTTATTCCACCGTTTCTAAGAAATCTACTTGAGTCCTCTCTTCACTCGACTCGTTTAATTTGCCGTCCATGCGAAGCGATGTGGTTTGTTTTGCCTAAGGAGGCAGAGGCCTCCTCTCTTTGCTGCCAATTTTGTGGAAGGTGGGGAGAATTCGCTACTACCTCCGATTGGCTAGAGTACAGCGTTTCTTGCTCCTCTGTTTATGATCCGACTTACGCCTCGTGGGAGGAGCCAGTTGTCTAGTGGTCTTTCCGTTATGGTCTTCCCTGCGGACTCCTCAGGCTGTGGTTCGCATCGCCTGATCTGGCCGTCGGAAGTCCTGATTGCTGATGGAGAGAGTATTACTATTGTCAATACAGCAGAACGGCAAATGAGGATCTCTTTTGATAGATCTGGGTCTGTTGTAAAAACTGATGTACCTGAGTGGATAGACGTTGTGGTTTTGCAGCGTGTTACCCATCAGAATCTTATCGCAGTAATAGAGTTTCTTCGAGAGCGCGGGATCGCAGTTGTAGTTGACATCGATGACGACCTAAAAGCCATACACCCATCAAACCCCGCATGGATCTCATTGCATCCCCGCAACATGAAAGCAAATGAGAACCGAGAATTTCGTGGGGATCCCTACCACCATTCATGGCAGAATCTAGACCTAGCGTGTCGCGCAGCTACTATGGTGACCGTCAGTGCCTCGGCTCTTTTGCCCTTGTACTCTTACGGTGTCGGCCGCGTTCTGAATAATTACCTAGCAGATCATTATTATACTGTCTCGTCTTCTCTAGAGGAGAACGTTATCGGTTGGCCTGCTACCTTAGTCTCACATCCTGATGATCCTGGTGCTTGTGGAAACGCTATCGGGCGTTTAGTGGGAGAACTCGGGGCCTCTTTCGTTTGTTCTTGTTCCGCTAATGGAGTGGGAAAGGCTTTCGGACTAGGAGACTACGTCGTTTCGGGCAAGGAGACCGAGACTTCAATCTTCGATTGGCCTCGAGAGATTTCTCGCTTGGGGATCGGGATCGTACCTCTTAGTGACACTCGATTTAACCGTTCGAAATCTTGGTTAAAGGGCCTTGAGCTCTCGGCGGTCGGCGTACCATGGGTCGGATCTCCTAGGGCCGAGTATCTTAAACTTCACTCTCTTGGTGCTGGGGTTCTTTGCTCCCGGCCACGGGATTGGTATAGAGAGCTTAAGACTCTCGTTAATAGTTGTGCGGCTCGCGAGGAGCTTCGGGGTCGGGGTCAAGAGGTTTCTTCTCAGCTTCGCCTCCGGGATAATGCGTGGCGATGGCTTGAGGTCTGGACGGAAGCCGCCGCTATAGAGAAGAAACTCGGTAAACGGCAACGGCGAGACCGGCTAGGATGGTTAGCGGGAAGATAAGTCGCTTTTCAACTTTTGAGTTAGTATTGAAACTGGCTATCCGGAACCTTTTCTTTATCGGCCAGAAAATGGGGATTCCGCGCTCTGTCATTAAGTCTCCTAGAAGATGGGTTGCTGCGCCTAAAGTGACGGCAATGGGGAGAGGCGTGAAAAGGTCAGCGAGATAGTAAAAGATCAAGAGGCCAATGAGACTATGGGTTAATCCCCGGTGGCCTCCACATAGTTTAGAGATGACTTTTGCTAGCGGGCCTAACGCTCTACCTAGTCGGGAATTGGGATGATCGATATCTGGGAGTTGTGCGGCCAGTGTCGTAGTTACTGTCCAAATGACTGCCCCGGCTGAAAGCGGCGCGGTAGCAACTCCAGTGACTACTCCCATCGACATGTGGGTCCTTGCCATCAATTTATTTCACTCTCCATCTCTTTTTCGTTTAGTTAATAAAGTATACCATCCTTCTGGTTTCTTTATACTTATCATATGGATCCTTTCTTTTTGGTTACTCTTCTTATTACTTCCGGAATCCTTCTCTCTCTCATTCGAGGGGCTCCTCTCTTCAACTCCGTGGGGTGGGAGGTGGGAATGGGGAGAATAGTAGGGGGTAGCGAGCCGGGGATACGAGGGTTTCTGCGTTTTCTCGTTCTCTCTCTTGTTTTCTCTTTCCGTCGGGCTCTCTCTCCTTCGCGGCGGTTGCGGCTTACCCGCGCTAGGTTTCTCGCCTCGCATGATCTTAGGGTTTGGGAACGTCGGGTCTCTGGACATAAGGTACTGGCGGGATCTAGACTCAGAATTCGTAGTCGCGGCATCGGGCCAACTGGATGGATGGGGTCAGTAACTCTTAAGTCTTCCTCCTCTTCTTCTCGTTCGTCCTTCTCCGGAGCGGCCGCGCGACCCCATATGATACAAACTCTTTCCGAGGATCTAGACGCCTTGTTCCTTTGTCGCCGCGGCACGTTTAGAGTGTCCTGTGGCTTCCGAGGGGATCAGTACTACGTCCGCCGCGTTATATCGGATCCACTAGTGAATCCTCCTCCTTGGGCTGGACCTGCGGGGAGCGGGATCCTACGACGAGCTCCTCTCGGGATCACCGTAGACGGTGAGAAGTTTACGATTCCCTTAAACGTCAACATGCTCATCTCTGGATATACTGGAACCGGTAAATCTAATATCCTCCAGATTCTTGTTGGGGAACTAGTAGCGTCTCGGGATGTGGATCCCTGGCTAATTGACCTTAAAGGAGGGATAGAACTTAAGGGATGGAGTCAAAGCGTATCTCAGTTCGTGTCGACGGTCTCTGGGGCCTCTGATCTAATGAAGGGACTTCTCCTGGAGATTGAGCATCGGCGGGCTGGTATGCGAGGTCGTATCTGGATCCCGTCTGCTACGTCTCCTGATATCGTACTCGTGATCGATGAAGTAGCAGAGATTCGAGCGAAAAGCGATGTCGCTCTTCTCCGTACCATCGTCTGCACCGGCCGTGCGACTGGCGTTCACGTGATCCTTGCCACCCAATATCCCATTGTAGATGTCGTGGATAACATCGTCCGCGCTAACCTAGAAAATCTTATCTCTACTCGGGTCCAGCGACCAGAGCATTCAGAGGTCGCATTCGGCCGGGGAGCGGTTTCCTCGGGCTGGGACACTTCTTCTTTTGAACACAGGCCAGGTCTATTTTATGCAAAGGTTCCTGGGAGCAACGCTCCTATTCGCTGTCGTTCTTTCTACGTCTCAGATTCGGACATTGACTATTGGAGTGCAAAATGGATCCGCGAAAGCCACGAGACCGAGACGAATGGGTCGCCTTCATCTTCCACGTCTTCCTCTGGTTTCTTTTCATCACCCTCCTCTACTGGACCCTCTCAAGAATCCTCTGACTCCTCTTCTCGGGTTTCTAAGCTCTTCGCTCAGGCTCGCGGGACCTCATTTTCTGGAGAGGCTTCCTCATTTCGTAGGCGGGCTCTTCAGATTACTGCTTCACGAGAAGAACTCCTTACAGATTCGGTTCTCGTTTCTCTTATTTCTTCTTATTCTTCGGGGGTCGGGACCTCAGAACTTCTCTCGATTATCGTTCCTTCTTACTCCTCTCTCTCTTCTCGCTCACTACAGCGTAGACTCTCATCTCTCGCTCGGTCAGATAGGATTCTTAAGACCGGTTCCGGCGTAACCGCACGGTGGGCGGCCCAGTAACTGACTGGCGCGCACCCTAGTTAGTTTGTGGCGCGCACCTGGCGTACGCCATGGCGCTCACCGACCCTACCTGGGCGCCTACTGGTATGGCATTCTGCGGCCAGCAGATCGGCAAACCCATGATCATTCCTGGGGATCACCAGAGTGGAAATAATTTTGCGGGCATAGGATCAATTCGCAATGGCCAGGCCCAAATCCGTATTTTGAGAAAATAATTTACAGTACCGAGACTATCCCCAGGCCAGCCCAGGCAAAAACGGGGCAAAACAAACGGTAACCTGGCACAGTGGGGCATACTAGCCCACAACCCTAAGCCTAACGTTTACGGTTAGCCATGCTAGGTAACGGTATGGTAACGGTATAAGTTACTACCACGTACCCCTTGTGTACCTGCCCGCTACCTGGCAGCGTGGGCCTTGCACCACCCGGCACGGCCTAGCGGCCAGCCCGGTGCGTGCCAGGCACCACATGGTAACTGCATAGCGGCACACACAGCATGCCACCCTACGCACGCGGGCACACATGCCCGTAGCGGTGGGCCATGCTGGCACACACAGCAATACGGCTGCGCACGTAGTGTGCGTGCGCAGCGTACGTACAGCACGTTGCATAGGGCACGTGCTGCCACACAAAGGGGTATATACCATGCACGCAGTAACAAAGTACACGCTGGCAGTGCCAGCAGGTACCACAGCCAGCACGCTGCTAGCGGCGCTGGCCAATGGCACAGGCAAGGTGTACCGGCTGCGTACCACAGCCGGTAACACGTTGCGCCACATGCCGTACCTGGCCCCGGGTACACCGGCCCACGCCACCGCTGCCGCCATTACGGCGGGCCGCGCGGCAGGCCACACCTACACCGTACTGGGCGCGCAGCACAGCCTAAGCACGGCGGCTGCCCAGCGCGCGGTTACCAACCTGTGGCTTACCAAGGCCATTGCCAGCCAGCCGCACAGTGTGCTGGCAAGCTGGCTGCAAGCCGGTGGGTTTACCCACACAAACGCCAGCGTGCCCACCGCGGCGCCCGTGTTTGTGGCGGCCACCAACGTGGGGGTTGCCAAACCCAAGGCCACACCGCCCGTTGCCACCGCACCCGTGCCTGTGCCCAACCCGCAGCCCCCGCTATGGGTGCCCGGCACCCCGGCCCCATGGGTGCCCGGTAGCCAGCGCCAGCCGTTTGCCACCGCTAGCCCTGCCAGCAAGGCAACACAGCCCAGCAAGGCAAAGGCCACCAAGTAGCCACCTGCCCCTACCCAGTAACCCAGGGCACCCCGGCCACCACGGCGGGGTGCCCTGGCCTAACACCAAACTACGGGCTTGCGTGCGTACGCGGCATGGCCGCCCGTACTAGTGGTTTACACCGGTTACAGGCCACACAAAACCGCCGGTAGTTGCCAGGCACGCCTAGCTGGCAGCGCAACCCCAAGCAAGGCAATGGCCGGGCGCAAACACCGCCCCGGTTACAGCGCCACCGGGCAGCCCTAACCCCACAACACGGGTACAAGGGCTGCCCGGCCCCAAACCCCACAACAGGAGCACCTAATGATAAAGGTTGTGTATTTCCGCAACGGCAAGGCACGAACCTTGGAATTCGCTACCGCGGCTGAAGCCAAGGCGGCAGTGGAATTCCTACGCGCCCGCGCCTATCGCGTGCTTCCCTACAAGATCGTCTAGGAAACAGCCCCGCTCCGGCGGGGCTTTTTTCTTGCACACGTAATTGAATCCCATGAATCTATAGCCATCTGCTCTTTGAATTCATGGAACTCTATGAATGTACGTAAAATTTGATAAATGTGGAGCCGGCCGAACCTACCCTCAGGCCATTTCAAATACTAGGCTTGGCCGTAGGCCAGCGCACCAAGTGAAATGGGGTAGGCACCATGGGTAAGCAGGTACTTATTCACCGCCCCAAGGGTCCAAGGAGCACCCCACAGCCGTTGGACCTCACGACCCCGTCCGGTAAGCCCACCAAGAACTAAGGAGCTCCCAATGAGCTACAGCTACGCAATTCTCGTGCAATCCAGGGTGAACGCCTACGGGCCGTTGGCCGTGGACATGCAGGACTGGAAGCAGCGCGCCTGGGTGCTCTGCTTGCTGGACCCGCAGCGCCGTACCCGCATTCTCTGGGACCTCGCCAGCAGCTAGGAGCCGCAATGACCAAGCAGGAACATCTCCACCTTGCCGCCTACTGGACCGCGCTAGGGATTCACTGGCGCGCTCGCGCCCATTTCCGAGCTGCTAGTTCTTAGAAACCCAAGCGACCAACGAAAAGAAATAGCCTCGCGCGCGTCATGCGTGTGTGCTCAGTATACGCACCTGCTCGCGCAATTTATACTGTCACCGAAAAAGACCGCCGCAATTGAATTCATGGAACTCTAAAGCGACCGATAAAAAGAAGCCGAAAAGAATTCAAGCGACCGCGTTAAAGATCCACTTATAACTTGACCCAAATAGATTTTCAAAACCGCCCCTCAAGCCTTTTCCATTGCTAGGCTGCCCGTAGGGCAGCCCGCCCACCGGGGGCGGGGCACAGCCCGCCAGCCAAAGGGGCCAGCGTCAATGCGAAACATTACCCTTGCCGCCGTAATCAAGTTGCAGGAGCAAGCTGCGGCTGACCGGCCCAGGCCGCCCGGTTGGTGGTTGGATAAGCAGGCCGAGCTCAAGATAACCGGCGGGTACAACACCAAGAAGTCCAACCAATGCCACACCTGTTTTCAACAGCGCAGCGTAAACGGCGCCTGCGGTTGCGAATAAGGAGCAAAAGAATCGCTTTATTCAGCCACCAGGACCTCTTCAAGTTAGAATACATCTATCCAGACGAGGAGTAGAAATGCAACTCACGTACAAGCAGAAATGGCAGCTAGGCTATGACGACGGTCTAGCTGGAAACGAACGCAAGACCAATGATGCCGTGTACCTCAGAGGATATGCGGCTGGCAAGAAAAACCGGAGGGGGATAGAAATGGAACACAACCACCCGATCAAGGACAAATTCGGCGGCACCATCATCATGGAATTTGGTTGCCCGCTCTGTGACGAGTACGAGGCGATCAGAGTTTACAACTGGATCCAAAGTGAATTGGACTCGCCGATCCTCTACATGGAAGGTCCTCTCCAAGCCTTTGTCCAACTTGTCCACGAAAGATGCGATCAAGAGAGGTAGAAATGAAGGCTACAATCAACGTCTCTGAAGAGAACAGGGACAAAGCCGCAGCCGTTTTCTTACGCGCCTTTGAGGCAGGTAGGCTTGGCACCATCGGCGACTGCTCCGAGTACGGTTTCTTGTATGAGGTCTTTCAGGCACTAGACGTTAAGTGGGAAGAGGAGATCTAATGAAATACGAGATCAGGAACGTACCGGAAGACCTCCCGGATGGAAAGTATCCATCACGAATCCTCAAGCCGTTTCTCTCCGAAGATGGGGAACTGATTTTGCCCGTTGAATACGCCCCGGACAAGCGAGTTGAGGATTCCGCTATTCCCATCATCGTGAACCGAGGGCAAGTAGAAAAGTAGTCCCAATCTCGAGCTAGTTTCGTTCTCAAAAAGGAGCTCCCAATGCTTACCACAATAATCGAGATCGGCGACCAGGTCGTTTTCCAGACCAACACGAACCGCTTCCTGGTCAAGATCACAAGTGTTTCAACTGCTTCGGAACGCCCCGGCTTCGCGGGTCAAGTACAGAATGGCCCGGAGAAAGGGGAATGGATTTGGGGCTACAACGACCAGGTCGTAAGGATCTACAAGGGCTACAGCAAGTTTTTCCGGCGCTGAAAGGACCGATCCAATGTACTACAGCTATCAAACAGATGAGGAAGTTCTTACCCTCATTGAGGCCTCTAGGCTACGAATCTCCTTGCGGGAGAACGGGATGAGGAATTCCGAGGCT